>Ga0209611_10010448_pt1 | contig 13672 bp, 13 predicted proteins | sample S1TSphgellanicum_3_FD_187693 | JGI IMG/M metagenome (GOLD analysis project Ga0209611, IMG submission 187693) | Host-associated microbial communities from peat moss isolated from Minnesota, USA - S1T2_Fc - Sphagnum magellanicum MG (SPAdes) (version 2) | ecosystem: Host-associated > Plants > Peat... | reverse complement strand
TCGGAAAAGAAAAGTTAGCCTTCCAACAGGTCATAGACATGATTATGACCCAAGAAATCAGGATGCGTGAAGAGGGATCAGGGGCATCATCTTCAGCACTGAACATGGAAGGTAGAGAAAGCAGAAATAGGAATCGAAACAGAAATTAACGAGGTAGATCAAAGTCAAGAAGAAGATCCAAGTCTAGGAATCGTCAAGGCAACAATTCAGGTAATCAGCAGCAAAGCAAGAAAGACATCGAGTGCTGGAATTGTGGCAAGATGGGTCATTACTCTAATGAGTGTAAATCTGGAAAGAAGGACGATGGCAAAAGCAGTGCAAATTGTGTTTCAAAGGAGGCAGACAATTGCCTTATTTGCGCATTTGAAAGCAAGATGGAATCTTGGGTGTTAGACTCAGGAGCGTCATTCCATGCCACCTCACACATGGATTTGTTCGAGAACTATATCTCCAGAAATTTTAGTAAGGTGCATCTTGGTGACGATCAAGCATGCGACATTACCAGGAAAGGAGATGTGAAGATCCAGCTGAATGGCTTAGTTTGGAAACTCGACAATGTGAAACACGTACCGGACTTGAGAAAGAATTTGATCTCCATTGGGCAGTTAGCATCAAACGGCTATGTGACGACTTTCACGGGAGATAAGTGGAAGATCTCGAATGGAGCAATGACAATCGCTCGAGGAACTAAAAACGGGACTCTTTACACAACTACCAATGGGTGTGGTTTGGCCGCAATGGCCGAAGGTAAAGAGGATCCAAATTTGTGGCACCAAAGGTTTGGGCACATGAGTAGTCAGGGATTGAAGTGTATGCAATCAAAAGGTAAACTGCCAGGATTGAAGTCCGTTGAGGTTGATTTCTGTGAGAGTTACATTCTTGGGAAGCAGAAGCGAGTGAACTTCAAGAAGGCCGGAAGAGCACCGGCAAAAGAGAAGCTGGAACTGGTGCACACTGACGTATGGGGTCCAGCTTCAGTCTCATCAATCGGAGGTAAACAGTATTTCGTCACTTTCATCGACGACCATTCCAGGAAGGTATGGGTTTACTTCTTATGACACAAGTCTGATGTGTTTGAAGCTTTCAAGAAATGGAAAGCTATGGTTGAGAATGAGACAAGTTTGAAGATTGAGAAGTTACGTTCGGACAATGGTGGAAAGTACGAAGACAACGAGTTCAAGAAGTTTTGCTACCATAACGGGATAAAGCTCACAAGGACAGTGCCAGGTACACCGCAGCAGAATGGTACTGCAGAACGTATGAACAGGACATTAACTAAGAAAGCTAGAAGCATGCGCCTACAGTCGGGGTTGCCAAAGCTGTTCTGGGCAGAAGCAGTCAGTACAGCAGCATACTTGATCAACAGAAGACCATCAAAGCCTTTGGACCTTGCTATACCAGAAGAGATCTGGACTGGGAAGGAGGTAAAACTTTCTCATTTGAAAGTGTTTGGGTGTGTATCTTATGTACATGTAAATGATCATGCAAGGAGCAAGTTGGACGCCAAATCAGTGAAATGCACCTTGGTGGGTTATGGCAAAGACAAGTTTGGATATAAACTTTGGGACGACCAAAACCGCAAGATGATCAGAAGTAGAGATGTTGTCTTCAATGAAAAGGTCATGTACAAGGATAACACAGAGAAGTCTGAGCAAAGAGAACCAGACTATTTTGGGCTAGAAGACGTATCAGGTGGTATTTTCGTGGAACATGGTAGTCAAAAAAATGAAGAATAAGGAGTGTAGCCTCAGGTTGAAGAACTTATACCACAAGATCAAATTCCAACACCACATAGTCCGACTGGTCAAAGAATACTAAATCCACAGGTTGGGAATGCTTTGAGAAGATCCCCAACAGCCCAGACTACCTTACGAAAATCCACTCACCCACATGTACCAAACAGGAGGTACTTGTAATACTTGTTGTTGACAGATGCAGGAGAACCTGAATGCTATGATGAGGCATGTCAGGGAGAAAATGCGAACAAGTGGGAGCTTGCAATGAAGGAAGAGATGAAATCGCTTGTATCTAATCAGACTTGGGAGTTAACCAAGTTGCCTGAAGGAAAGAAAGCCCTATAGAACAAATGGGTGTTTCGAATCAAAGAAGAACATGATGGTTCCAAGAGATACAAGGCGAGACTAGTGGTCAAAGGCTTTCAGCAAAAAAAAGGTATTGATTACACTGAGATTTTTTTTCCTGTTGTTAAACTAACTACAATCCGGTTAGTGTTAAGCATTGTCGTAACAAAAGGGTTATATCTTGAGCAGTTGGATGTCAAAACTGCATTTCTTCATGGAGATTTGGAGGAAGAGATATACATGCAACAACCAAAGGGGTTTGTGGAAAAGGGCAATGAAGAGATGGTTTGCAGATTGACAAAGAGCTTGTATGGTTTGAAACAACTCCCTGACAGTGGTACAAGAAGTTCGATGGGTTTATGCAAAGGAATGGGTACTTCAGATGCAATGTTGACCATTGTTGCTACTTCAAGAAAGTTAAATCAAGTTTCATAATATTATTACTTTATGTTGATGACATGTTAGTAGTTGGTGCAAATTTGGAAGAGATTAACAATTTGAAGAAGCAATTGTTAAGTGAATTCGAAATGAAGGATTTGGGTGCAACAAAGCAAATACTTGGAATGAGGATTAGCAGAGACGAACAGGGAGGTACTTTGCAGCTGTCTCAAGCAGAATACATTCGTAAGGTGTTACAGAGGTTCAACATGAGGGATGCAAAGCCAGTCAGAACACCTTTAGCTAGTCACTTTAGATTGTCTAAGGAACAGTGTCTAGAAACAGACGAAGAGAAGGACTTCATGGCTAGAATACCATATGCCTCAACCATTGGAAGTCTGATGTACGCCATGGTTTGCACGAGACCAGACATTTCCCATGTAGTGGGAGTTGTGAGTAGATACATGTCTAATCCAGGCAAGTAACACTGGGAAGTAGTGAAGTGGATCTAAAGGTACCTGCGAGGTACGATAGAGAAGTGTCTAACTTTCAGAAAAGATGAGCTCAAGCTGGAAGGTTATGTGGATTCAGATTTTGCTCGAGAGGTGGATCATAGGAGGAGCACCACAAGATATGTGTTCACATTTGGGAGTACAACTATTAGTTGGGTTTCTCAGTTGCAGAAGATAGTGACAATATCTACAACTGAAGTGGAATATGTGGCTATGACTGAAGCTAGCAAGGAGCTTATATGGTTACAGGGGTTATTAACAGAGTTAGGATTCGAGCAAGAGATGAATGTGTTGCACAGTGATAGTCAGAGTGCAATACACTTGGCAAAAAATTCAGCGTTCCATTCTAGGACCAAGCACATAGACCTACGTTACCATTTCATTCGGTCGTTAATCGAGGATGGGGTATTGAAGCTTGTGAAGATTGCAGGAAGCAAGAATCCGGTTGACATGTTAACCAAACTAATCACTACGGAGAAACTGGAGTTGTGCATAGCTTTAGTGGGTCTTTAAGGTTGAAGACAGAGAAGAATGAGTGCGCCATACCTATCCACTAGTCATTGAAGGAAGAGGAAGAAGTCCACCCGAGTTTTAGTCTTCAAGTGGGAGATTGTTGTGTGTGAAGCCTTATCAATTAGTTGCACCGTGAAGCCTGATCAATTAGTTGCACCGTCAAGCTGATCAATTAGTTGCACCGTGAAGCCTGATCAATTAGTTGCACCGTCAAGCTGATCAATTAGTTACACCGTGAAGCCTGATCAATTAGTTGCACCGTCAAGCTGATCAATTAGTTGCACCGTGAAGCCTGATCAATTAGTTGCACCGTCAAACTAATCAATTAATTGCACCATGAAGCCTGATCAATTAGTTGCACCGTCAAGCCTATCTATTAGTTGCACTGTTGTCTAAGTTTAGTAGGAGTTGGTGAACTTGAAACTATATAGTTTTTTCATTATAAGTATCTATGTGTGGTGTGGAGTGCCAAGTAGAGAAGTGAGAAATTGTGAGAGTGGTGTGATAGTTCTTCACTGTTGTATTCATTGATTTCATGGTGTGAGTTGAGTGCGGGTGCGCTCCGTGGATGTAAGCTTTTGCTGAACCACGTAAAATCTTGTGTCCTTGGTTTTTTCTGTTGTTTGTGTGCATACCCCCTAAGTCGAATAATTTTTTATTTATTTATTTATTTTCTAACATTAACTTGAGTAAACTAGCATTTGAATTTTATAATAATGTCATAGGCTTGTGCCTAGGTGCAAAAAATATAAAATTATCGGCCAACGAGATTGTTCAAATTGGTGCCTTCAATTTTCTTAAGATTTGTTTGAGTGAACTAGGACTTGCATTTTGCATGCAAACGACATGCAATTATTGTTGCACGTCAAAAGACATGCAAGGAGTGTGCAGCTATTCAATTTTGGTTGAATTTTTCCAAGTTTATGTGGGCAATGCAGGTTGCAGAAGAAGATTGTGTGCAAACGCACATGGCTGCTGGTGTGTGGGAGAGAGATCTCCAACAAACTTCAGTAGGATTTAACACAATTGGAGTAGCCTCTATACAGGGGAGACCTTGTGTATGATCCATGTTCTAGTTTATGTGCAGGAAAGCTGTAAGAATCCCAAATTAGACTGCATGGAGAGAAGGTTTTTGAAGATGATGGTTGAGGAAGGAAACTGTGTGGGCTAGGGACAGGGAAGTTCTTCAAGGCGAATTTGGGATAACAGAAAGAGGAGTGGGAAAGGGAGGTCGACAATAACACCCATAGGGCCAGAATGTGGGCACTTATTATTATACACATTTGAGTACATATGCAGCATCAGCTCAGAATTTGGAGCCCTTGAGTGTCGGCTCTGGTACTTTCCATGGGTGCTAGGTTACACTTGTCTCTATACGTGATACCTTGGTGGCTTGGGCATATGTCTGCAGAAAAATCAGCTAACTAGAAAGATTCCACTTCGAGAAAAGAATATTCCATAATCCTCTAAAAGATTCATTATTTCACTACACAATTTTTTCTCAAGTCTGTATATTTTGAGAAATGTTTTTTGAAAATTTCAGAAAATTTTCTATAAATAACATAATTAGTGCTGAAGTTGCCAACTGTACTACAATAGGCTGAATAATTCAAAACTACTTCTAATCATATTGATCTCTAAGTTTTGTTTGGATATCAAGGACCTGTTTCTAACCAGTAATACCAAGTTTTGGAGCTGTCCAATTGTGGATGGGAGTGGCCCAACAAGTCCTGGATTGTTTGATATGGTTCTGCACATTATTTCAGGAGTGTGACCAAGCATGATGAATAATGACCAGTTTGGTTGGTGGGAAAAGTCCATATGCATGGGACTTATCAATCAGTTGCTTTCCACATCACAAGTTTACATAAAGAAATTTTTCCTTTCGAACTATTGGAATCCAATGTTTTCTTTCCTCTGTTCTACACATAGATCTAAATTGCAATTTAGAAGAATACTTGTACAACATCTCTCTGTCTGAAAGATAGAATGATAGCACTTACAGTGTGGCAAGCTGGCTTAGGTTTCCAATTGCTGGATCCAAAGGGCCCTGCAGATTCCGGTCAATGAGCTCCCTGCAAGACTCGCAGATTTTTCAACCAATTGGGCTCTGCATATTTCTGTCAATAAATTCTTCATACTTTCTAAAGAACACAACACCCAGACAACTGCACATCTGCTGGTACAGGAGAAGGTCCTGAAAGCAGACCCTTCTCCAGCATGAAGAACCGGCTAGTTTTTTTTTGAAAACTGGTACCTTACAAAGTTGTAAGATCCGGTCCTGTTGACGAATTGACTGGCATCTTACAAGGTTGTAAGGTCAAACACAAAATTATCCCTGAGTCACCAAAATATACAAAGGAAAAAACTGGCTAGTTCTTCATGATTACAAATTCAGTAAATTTACTGGGAGACTTAACTCTGAAATGATGTATCTAGAACTTTACCCTCATTTAGGGAGGAAATTTGTGAAACTGGCAGACAGATCCTACTGTACCTGAATTGTAAAAGAGTGGTACACAAGGTAGCCCAAGCCTTGAAAGATGTAACAAACCTTCATATCACACATTCAGATCACATATATCTAGCTAGCAACACAACAAATATTTGATACAATTTAAGCTGATATACCAAAACATTCAACAAAGAGAAATTAGCTTCATCTGAAATACGTTGAAAATAGTTCATAATTGCATAGCATACTCATAAGATCAGAAATGGTATCAGATTTAACTTTCTTAACATATTTTGATTTGAAATTTCAAGACGTAATTCAAAGTACTATTGATTTGGAATTTCAAGACGTAATTCAAAGCATGAGTGGGGTAATGTTAAGGGAGTAATTATTCATACTAATAATTAGATAGTATATTTCTATTTACTTAGTTATTATTTTAGAAATTACTAGCTAGATTACATAATTTTTGTCATCGCCTGAATTTGAATAGGTCATACAATTGTTTTTTTTGGAGATGATTATATCTTGGAAGAAGAAAAGATCATGTATAGTAGAACATTTAGTTTTGAGGAAGTATGAAACAAGAGCACTTTGTTTTTTGAATAAACTTCAATTCTATAGTCAGATTTGTTGTTTTAATGTTTTGCTCATACTTTTATGATTGGATTTTAATTCTGAAACTAGATATGAATAGGTCTAAATAAACATATTTTATTAGTTTTAGTTTTATGATATCTTTTAATCCAAATTTAAATTAGAATATAAGATAAGAATTTTGTATTTACCATCAACAATGAAGAATTTTTTAAAGTGCAATTGAAAAAATTTCTTCCCTCTCTTCTCAAGAAATCACATGTCCAAATTCCTAAAACCCATGAAAATAAACCCTAAGAATTTAGAACCTCAAGAATCATCATGTCTTCACCAACGTAGTTATATCAATTGGATGTACATGAATTACTCTAAAATTAGCACCAATTTAAGGCAACATGTGACCTTGATAGGGTTCAATGAAAGAGCTTGATTTGTGAGGTTTGAATTTGAAGCCACAAAATGTTTTCAATGACCTTCGATCACTGCACATGCATGTATTTTAAAGGACCTAGTTAATTTGAGAATAAAATTATTTTTTAATTTTCCATTGAGATTGCACATCCACCTCAAATTACTAAATGAACATGAAGAGGATGGTGTTAGATGTGTGTCCTTCTCTTCCGATTAATCATTTATCTAGAAATTTTTGAAGTATGAGAAACAATGGGTATGCAACTTACCTACCTAAAGAACCTGACCCTATGTTCGAAAATGTTTTTTTCACGGTTTTGATTTCAATTTTGGATGTAACAAAGGATTAGTTCTATAGTTTGGTTCTTGTCCCAATTCCGACAAGGGGTGTCACATTGTTGCCTTGCCATTTACATTAAAAAATATCTTAAGGCAAAAGAAGAATTATGAAAATTCAAATATTTCACCATGCTAATATATAATCCTCAAAAAATCCTCTAAAAGAAACCAAAATCTTTCAAGATATTAGAATTCTATAACTAATTTCAAGTTTCAACACAAGCCAAAATATCATCTTTCAAAAATCCTCCTCTAAAAATAAACCTATTACGGAGGGGCAAAAATCCCTTAAACTATTATACTCAATAATGAATCCAAACACAATATCATTGCCTTGGTAAGCAAGGCCAACAAAAGGGTGCCAATTTCAAGTTTAAATCACAAGAACCTGAACCTTTGGGTTTAAAATTGCAAAAGTTCAATACCTTCACAAACCCTAGAGGTATGTTCTTAAATCCACAATGACCTATGGACTACGAGAACTCTGGCAGTGCTGGAGGATTACTAGAACCTTACGCTTGGGGTGGCAACTCGTACTGGGTGTTCAAACTTTTTATTATGATTTCTAATGTTTATGAAACCTTAAATTTTTTTTATGATGTAGTTTTTAATAACACCTTTAGAAAAAAACTTTTGATGATGTTGGACCATTGCACATGCATGTATTTTAAAGAACCTAGCTAACCTAAAAAGAATTTTTTTTTCCAATTCTCCATTGAGATTGCACATCCACCTCAAATTACCAAATGGACACATAAAGGATGGTGCTAGATGTGTATCCTTTTCTTCTTTTGGTTAATCATCTATTTTAAAAAAATTGAAATCTGAAAAACAATGGGTATGCAACTTGCCTACCTAAAGAACTTGACCTTATGTTCAAAAGTTTTTTTTCCATAGTTTTGGTTTCAATCCTAGATTTAACAAAAGATTAATTATATAGTTTGGTTCTTGTCCCAATTCCAACAAGGGTGTGTCACAATGTGGCCTTGCCATTTACATTAAAAAGTATTTTAAGGCAAAAACATTATTATGAAAATTCAAATATTTCACCATGCTAATATATAACCTTCAAAAACATCCTCTAAAAGAAACTAAAATCCTTCAAGATATTAGAACTCCATAACTAATTTCAAGTTTCAACACAAGCCAAAATATCATCTTTCAAAAATCTTCTTATAAAAATAAACCTACTACCTAGATGCAAAAATCCCTTAAGCTATTATACTCGATAATCTAAACATAACATCCTTGTCATGGTAGGCAAAGCTAACAAAAGGGTGCCAATTCAAGTTTAAATCACAAGAACCTGAACCCTTGGATTTAACACTACAAACGAAATGCAAGTACATAAATAGGAGGCAATGGGATTACTTTACAAAAAGATTAATATCTTTTTTAGTCTTTTTCATTTTTTAATATGAAATTTTTTGCAACTTGTTATGAAAAATACATATAATTGCCTCAATAAATCACATGTTTCATGTTAATCATTGTTGAATAAATATGAAAATTTCAAACTGTGTAAATTTTGCTAAATTTTACATTTCATTTTTAAAATTTATCATAATTTTAAATCATACCAAAATATGTGAACTATTTTAACTTTTTGTTTTTTATATCATAAATTACAACTTCGTTTTGTATGTCATACACATTACACCCCATTTCCATGTGATAAAAAAAATTTGAAATTAAATTTTTTTGAAACATATTTTAAATTTTTAAAAATTTAAATTTTCATATTTTTTAAATTATGAATGCTTTTTGAAATTGGGTAGTAAGTTATTGTCATTTAAATTTTTTACCATTAAAATTATGTTATTAGAATAATCCTTTATCTAGTCCTTTATAAAATTAACCACAATCTAATACAACACTTATTCAATTCAAATTCAAACATTTTTTTATAAAACAAAACCCAAAATTTATTTAATGAATTTTTTAATTTCTAATTTTCAACATTCATATTAATCATTTAGCACAACTTGAAATGGTTAACATAACTTTTAAATTTCAAAAAAAAAAACTGAAAGTTTTCATCACTATCCAACATAGTTTTTAGCTTCTATTTTTGTACTCACACCCAACTCGATACCCGCACAAACCCTTGAGGTATCCTCATATATCAATAGCGATGTGTGGATCACCAGAGCTCTACAGCGATGTCGAATTACCAGAGCCTTGTGGTGCTGAGGATTACCAGAGCCCGAGGGTGTTGTAGGTGCTGTATCGTATGTTTATCTGTGCTGCTAGGTTTATTCGTGGTATTTGTTCTACGACCCTAAAGGATGTGTCTAAGTGGGTAATTCAAGTTCTGCTGAACATGTGCAGCAAGGAAACCAGCCGGTTGTTCGTCTGTAAGTTGGAAGGCCTTCCTTGCGGAGGAGCACTCACAAAGCAGCAATTCAGACCGATATCGCCAGCAGCTGGGAGCTGCACGAGTGGCACTCCGACTGAAAAACCGCCTTGGCGTTTGGGGCACACGAAGTTTCACGAGGTGCTATGTAAGCTTATTCTGAGTTTCTTTTCAACACACTTATTGCATGATTGGAAATTTAGCTCAACAATTCTTTATTTTTCGACTGTTTGCAGAATTTGGCATATGGGAGAATGCCTTCAGCTACTGAGCTGAAGCGTGTGAAAGAAATCGGAGTTAAGGCATTCTTCACCAACATAGGTGAGATATCTACTGCTGCCTCCGATGCGGCATCAGATTCCTCAGCAGCTATGGGATCTTATGCGTCTGCATCAGATGAGTTCTCTGACGAACTCTAAAGCATTGAAGAGATCCAATTTGATCAATGCTTGAATATAGTACTAGGATAAGCTTGCAAATACTAATGTCAACTTCTGTAGATAAGCAGTGCAATTGTTCTTAGTTGACAGAATTGAGATGTTTTTGAGCATGTATGCATCTCACGCTTTGTACTGTGCAGTCTTGCAGCCAAGACAAAGGACTGTTGAAGTTTGATTTTAATAGTACATGTGCACGAGATTTAGCACTTTAGGGTTGAAGACCACATTTCTCTTTTGAGTTCTACAGCAGCAAACAATTATGACTGAGGAATTTGCTTCGTTCACAATTTTTTTCCTTCGCCATGATGCCAACTGCTGCTACTTGCACATACTGATGGATTTCACACAGAAAGAAACATGAAAACAAAGTTGCTTGCAGAGTGCTTCATCTGTTAATGTTGTTTTGTGGAGGTCCCAATTTTGTGCAGATGTGTCTGTTGGTCGTCAATGTTTTCTTTCTTCTTCTTCATTACTATGATGATGATGATGATTATTATTATTATTATTATTATTCAGATCTGTGATGGTGAATCTCAAGTGCTCCTTGCATGTGTGTGATGATGTTTAACAAACATAAGTGTAATCATTGTAATCTTTAGAAGAAGATCTTAGGGGATACTTCAATCTCTATATTCACCGCAGACATCGTTTATTTGCAGGTTATGGGATGTGGCTCTTCTGCTCTTGCAATTTCTGCTGTTGCTAAAGAGATCATGCTATCATTTGCTTCCCCGACCACTACCTCTAATTTGTTTTCATCTATTTTTCTTATGCTTCTGTACACAATTTGTGATGTTTTCTTGTCTTTGCCTCTCATCATTGACAGTCCGCACCTCTTTTTCTTTGTAGGTTGTTTGTGACTGCTGCAACACCGGGATGAATGAGGTGAAGATGCCATCTTTTGTTATCTTCTGGTTTTTATAACTCGGAACATTACAGGCTGCTTGTGGGAATCTTTTTTGACAAAATGATGTGTTGTTTGAGCATTTACAGGAGGCATCTTTACGATATGATGTTATCCAATGGTTGTGTGCGGGATCAAGCCTATTCCCAGGTAGGAATGAAAGACCGTGTGCTTTCACACCTTCATGCCTTCTCTAGGCACTTGATTTCTGCTCTGGTGGTAGTTGCTTGTCACTTCAAGTTCATTTTTGCTCAATCTGCTTTTGCCATGCATGTATCATGTTTTACTGCTGGAGATAGTGTGGAGTTTAGTGTTGGATAGTTTGAGTCTTCTTGTTGACAACTGTACTGATGTGTCTGTATCAACTATGCCGGGCAATTGAGTGTCATTCCAGTGGATCATGATCATCATCCACAGTGATCATGATCCCTGCAGCAGCAGGCAATCAAACCTCTGTAGATGGTGGTGATGGTGGTGAGAGGACCTCAAGAAGGGTCTCTGCTGCTATGGGAGTTCAAGGATCTATAATGAATCTCCATCCAGACATGGGGGTTGGTACTGTCTGCACAAAGTCTGCAAGAGTAGAGCATTTTTTAATTACCATTGGGCTGGAATCTTCTTCTTTTTGTTCTCTGGTGGCATGCCAGAAAGTCTTTGATAACTATGGGAAGCAAAGATCAACCCCTGAGTCGAAGCAATGTACTCTTGTGGATTGTCTACCACAGCTGCCACCAAGCTAGCCTCAAGGAAACAACAACACATCAATTGAGTTCACGCACTTGGAAACTGGGGATGTTGGTAAGTGCACATTCAGAGGTAACTAACTATTCTTCTCTCATCTCTTTGATCTGCCACAGTCAACAAGTGTATATCCATCTTCCAAATTATCAAGAAACCCTTCCTACAAATTGATTACGACTTTTTGCCTCTCTTTGTTTGAGATCATATTGTCCAGAATGGGCAATGCATTAAATTTCCAGGCTATCATCATCAACAGGCTTTTGCTAAACATTGATCAAGGAAGATTCATACAAACTGAGAGACTAATTTCCCAGTCCAAGAGATTCTTGATTGAGAGTACTGAACATTCTAGTCTAAAATTCTGAGATCAGCTGATTTTGGAGTGTCTAATATACTGATGATGTGATGGACTGGTGGATGATGGAGGTGCTGAAAATTAATACCTTCAGTAGTACATGTGGTACTCTTGGGCCTCAATGGACACAAATTGTACATCAAACTGTATGACAATGTATGGTGGTACAATGTCATAAGCATGTATTGTTGTCTATCTATATCTCTACTCTAATGTCAACTCAGAAAGTGATTTGGAGTTGCTTGATTATGGTTGGTGTCTGCAGTGTAATGAGCTATACACTGCTGCTGAGCTTGATTGAGTACAAGACTCTTGTGTTGCAAGGGGATTTCCAGAGGGCACAAGAAGTTTTGCCTACAATTCCAATAGAACATTTGAACAGGTATGACATTTTGGCCAATCTTTATGGGACTGGGGATGAGATTCTTTCCCACATATGAAGTTTCTGACTTCTGTGCTGATTGCAGTGTGGCACAGTTCCTAGAGTCAAGAGGAATGCTGGAGGATGCTCTTGAGATTGCCACAGATCCAGACTGCAAGTTAGTGTTAGAAAAAAAAAATTATTCAACTTAGGGGGTATGCACACAAACAACAGAAAAAACCAAGGACACAAGATTTTACGTGGTTCAACAAAAGCTTACATCCACGGAGCGCACCCGCACTCAACTCACACTATATTTTAATGAATACAACAGTGGAGAACTATATAGTTTCAAGTTCGCCAACTCCTACTAAACTTAGACAACGATGCAACTAATAGATAGGCTTGACGATGCAACTGATTGATCAGCTTGACGGTGCAATTAATTTGATCAGGCTTCACAGTGCAATTGATTGATCAACTTGACGATGCAACTAATCTAATCAAGCTTCATGGTGCAACTGATTGATCAGCTTGACGGTGCAACTAATTTGATCAGGCTTCATGGTGCAACTGATTGATCAGCTTGACGGTGCAACTAATCTGATCAGGCTTCACAGTGCAACTGATTGATCAGTCTTCACGGTGCAACTGATTGATCAGCTTGACGGTGCAACTAATCTGATAAGGCTTCACACACAACAATCTCCCACTTGAAGACTAAAACTCGGGTGGACTTCTTCCTCTTCCTTCGGTGACTAATGGATAGGTACGGCGCACTCATTCTTCTCTGTCTTCAACCTTAAAGACCCACTGAAGCTGCGCACAACTCCAGTTTCTCCGGAGTGACTGGTTTGGTTAACATGTCAGCCGGATTCTTGCTCCCTGCAATCTTCACAAGCTTCAATACCCCATCCTTGATTGATGACCGAATGAAATGGTAACGCAGGTCTATGTGCTTGGTCCTAGAATGGAACGCCGAATTCTTTGCCAAGTGTATTGCACTCTGACTATCACTGTGCAACACATTCATCTCTTGCTCAAATCCTAACTCTGTTAATAACCCCTGTAACCATATAAGCTCCTTGCTAGCTTCAGTCACAGCCACATATTCCGCTTCAGTTGTAGATATCGTCACTATCTTCTGCAACTGAGAAACCCAACTAATAACTGTACTCTCAAATGTGAACACATATCCTGTGGTGCTCCTCCTATGATCCACCTCTCCA
>Ga0209611_10010444_pt1 | contig 13677 bp, 9 predicted proteins | sample S1TSphgellanicum_3_FD_187693 | JGI IMG/M metagenome (GOLD analysis project Ga0209611, IMG submission 187693) | Host-associated microbial communities from peat moss isolated from Minnesota, USA - S1T2_Fc - Sphagnum magellanicum MG (SPAdes) (version 2) | ecosystem: Host-associated > Plants > Peat... | reverse complement strand
TTCGAGGGGCAATGCCCAGTTTTTTTAACATCTTCTAAGCAGTGTGTTTTTTGTTCAGTTTTGTGGTTTCCAAAGTTTGGCGATTCACAACCCCCCCCCCCCCCCCCCCCACCCCCAACCCCCCTATACCTTTTTTAATTTTGTTGTTTGAATCTGTAGTTTGATCATTAATTATTTTCTTTTCCCTTGTGAAGAGTGGATATGTGTGAAATATATGGGTAACAAATTTGGATTCATTCTCTCTTTCATCTATTCATTTACAAGGCACATAGGAGAGGGTCTTCATGGGTGGGTCTACCTGACCTACTTAACCCTTGTCCAAAATACACATGCCCCTTGTGCAAATCATGAAAACCATTATTTTCGAGAACATGCCGGGTACAAGCCATTGTGCCCCTTATACAGCCTATTTAATTTTTTTGGCTTGCCCCTACCAGGCACATGCCCCAAATTCCTCATAGGCACTTTACAGGACATAATCATCTTGACCCGACATGTTCCGAAGGTTGTAATTATATTTTTCATCTGGCATGTTTTGGCCTCTTTTTAGTCCCTTAAAGGTACAATGGACAGCTTTTCTTGGGCTGACCCGAACCTCCGCATGAAATGAAAACCATCATGGTATGGAATCATGTTTGGGAGGGGCCATTGTGCCCATTCAGAAATTTTGGCTCACCCTAGAGGAGTCACACAAATTCCTCAAAGACACCTTATTGGGCATGTGTACCCCCACAGATTCCATAATACTTTGTTTGGATCAGCCTTTTTTTTCAGCTAGAGAAATTTCAACAAAAACATAAATTATAAATTTGAAAATGAAATGATTTTGGAGGTTTTTAATCACCTGAAGTGAGGAAAACAACATGGCCAGATTTCTATAATTGGTTTTCAGTGAGTAGCCAAAAATATAAGAAGATGATTAAACATGTATAATTTCATATCTGGGTACATACAACCAGATTTAGCCAAATCTTCGAGGGGCAATGCCCAGTTTTTTTAACATCTTCTAAGCAGTGTGTTTTTTGTTCAGTTTTGTGGTTTCCAAAGTTTGGCGATTCACAACCCCCCCCCGCCCCCGCCCAGCATTTTTTGGGTCAAATTTACACTTAAAATTTAGAAAAAACTTTCAAAAATTTCCAAATTTCTTTTGTCACCAAGTGGAGAAAATTCGCCAAAAAATAAATGACTGAAGTTTCAAGGGCTGATCATTGCCACTATATTGGCTGAAACAGAAAACAATTCCTGAGAAAAACACTTGGGGGTTTTTGCCTTTGGGTGGAGTCAGACCAATTTCTGCCGTGTGTTTTTATTTAAGTCGTGTTTTCTTGAGTCAAAACTACGGTTTCCCAAGCCGTGTCGAAGCGTGTGTGGGGCGTGTGCTGACAATCCTGATCTTGTCCAGTCCTTCCCGCTCAGTCCCACCCCCTCTCTTCCATAAAACCCGCGATCGCCTCTTTGCTTGCTTGCTGGGTGGCAAAGAAGACGAAGAAGAACGCCACCACCTTCTTCGCCGCCGCAGCAGCAGCAGCGATGAGAGCTTGCCACTCGCTCACGCATGCTGACTCCCTCACAAGATGCACCGCAGGAGTCGAGAGAACTCAACAGAAATAATATTTTATCTGCCAAAGCTTTGAGAAAGCAGCTCTAGATGCACAGAGAGAGAGAGAGAGATCCGCTGTAAGAGCTCCAGACTTTGATCACCAGTCTTGGGTTTTTTCCTCGCTCAAAACTGGGGAGATGTAGTGCGTGTGAAACAGAAACACACACACACACACACACACACATCCAGAGACCCAGAGACAGATTTGGGTCTTGACTGAGAATTGGAGAAGAGACTGACAGTGAGTTGGTGTGTCTTTTGGATTTGTTTCTGGGGTTGGTGTGTTTTGGGTTTTGGAGAGAGAGAGAAAGATAGAATTTGGTGAGAGAGAATATCTATATGGAGGAGACTAGCTTGAGATCGGACTGGGAAAGTTTGGCACCGGAGATTCTGGCGCTGGTGTTGCAACGAGTGCAAGCGAATTGGTCATGTGGATCAGCTGAACGTCGTGGTGATCATGAGGGGAGACGAATCGTGGCGGTAGCTGGAGTTTGTAGGAGTTGGCGTCGGTTGGTGCTGCAACAGGAAGAAGCATCTGCGGCTGCTGCAGCGGTACTGCAGCAATCCGGCAGCAGCATGTGTTCCACTTCTTCTTCTCCGCTCATTCGTTTTCCTGCTGCGATCCGGCGGAGACATGTCGAACCGGCCGCCGCGGCGGATTGCAGCTGTCGAACGCTGCAGTGCGTGCTTAAGAAGGAAGGCAACTCCTTTTCATTCTTCCAGACCTTCCAGAGTTTGGATCAGGGTGGTGTGAACGACGGCGTCGTCGAGGAGTATTTTCTTCTCGGTGCTCGTAAGCGTTATATGCCGTCTTGCTCGTCCTTCGAGCTCAGCACGGATACCAGAATCTTGCAGGCCAAGGACAGAGCTGCAGCTTCTTCGGGTAAATATTCTGCTGTACTGGCGTCTGTGATCAGGTCCAACTTCTCCAGGTCCGCGTTCGTAATCGGAGATCGTGGCGAAGCTCCTGGGGATCTGGAGGACTCGCGGGGGACGTCATCGTCGTCGTCTCCACTGTGCGTCAAGTATAGCGAAGAACACATGGCTGGCATGCGACAACGCAAGCTCAGTTGCATCAGCTTGCAAGCAACAACGTCCCGATCAACCCCAACGACAGCGTCAAGCCCCAAAACATCTCGCGCTGCAAGAGCAGCAGCTCCTGTAGCGACCCGCCGCGCTTCTGTGGCTACTGCTCCTGCGTCGGCAAGAACGTCAGGGTTCTTCGCCGCGTGGAGCTGCGGCTTATTCAACACACGAAGACAAGTCAGGCGTGTACACATGAGCACTCTCGAAGACGAACAAGAACAAAGTAATCGGGGACAATCTGGTGACGGCGTTTTGCAGCAAATTAGTAAGCGGCCGGTGGTTCAAGAAGATCAGGAAGGAGCAGAGCCGGAGGCTACTGCATCTCCCAGAAGCAGCGGCTTGTCGTTGAAGAGCAAGACGCCGGAATGGAACCAAGAACACGGCTGCTGGTCACTGGACTTCAAGGGCCGGGCAACCATGGCATCAATACATAACTTCCAGCTAGTACTCGACTCCTCGACGCGGGGCTCGACAGTGGATCATGCAGCAGCAGCGACACAGCTTGATCATCCGTCCGAGAAAGTAGTGTTGCAGCTAGGAAAAGTAGCAAAGGGTGTATACCAAGTCGACTTTTGCTCGCCGCTCTCTGCCCTCCAGGCTTTCTCCATCTGCCTCACCAGTTTTGCAACCAACGTTGGCTTGGAGCCTTGAAAAAAGCTTGAGCTTGCTTGCTCCTGTACTGTACAGAACCATCACACAAAGCTCTGATGCTGCAGACGAAGAGTCTCTCCATCGCTTGATAGCTCAATATGTACACAACCTAGCTTCTGCCATCATGCATGATCCTATTGCGGCCCTCATACATACAAGGACTCGGAGATCCTAACGACGATCAGCTTTACTATATTCCTACAGATCACAACTAGATTACAGTAGAGATCATTAGCGAGAATTGGGAGACAACTCCTTGTGCGAGCTGCTCCTCCGTATCTAGAGACATGACGTCAAGATGATCAAGAACTTTATCTAGACTTTCTCATGACAGAATCGTCAAGAAAAAAGAGAGTGAAGCTCATGCTATTGCAAGATCGATTCCATGAGTTCGTGAATTTTATCCTGCAAATTGTATTGTCTAGATATTGTCCACCATAGAACTGGCATTGCCAGACTACTGTTCCGGACTTCTCATCAGGACGAGGACTGCTGTTCAACCTTTAAATGGTTTGTCCGTGGCTGCTTGCAGGAGTATTCCACTTCTGCAGATTTTGTGCAAATTAATGATTATCACTATATAGCGTAGTAGACTTCTCGGAGATGATCAGACTGGCAGCCGTGCAGACTAGAGCTCCAAGTATCAGAATGCATGAAGATCTGAAATTTGAAACCATGTGCAGGAGTTCTGCAGCAGCTCATGATGTACTGAGGCTCATGAGGAGTTAAGAATCTACATGTTTGCAGCTGCTCCAGAGCTTAGTAATAAGTTTGGAAGTGCTAGTAGCTCTCTTCTCAAGGAACAGTCTAGTGTTGTTTGGAAGTAGTTGGTGCTGAGGTAACAACGTCCCCTTGAGAAATCTTGAAGAGCCGGAAGAAAAAACTTGCTCAGATTTGTAGGAAACTGTAATAACAGGATCAGGAGCTAAGCTCAACATGTGATGTAACTATATTAGAAGCTAATTTCTGCACACATGATGCATGATCTGTAAGTTTGATTTTAGCATGAAACTTTCCAGCAATGGGTGACAGACAACTAGTATCAAACGTCACTTGAGCTTGACTGCTTGCGCATGATTCAACTTCAGGCAGCAATTACTAGAAGAAATTAGCTCAAGAAGACGTAAACAAATGTTACACTTGCGCCCAGACTTGATCAATTCTTTGAGTTGCGCACCTGCAGCCAGCAGGGTACCACAAAAACAGGTGCCAAACATCCACCTGCAAGCTTCAAGGCTCTGCAGCAGCAGAAGTTGGAGGCTCTTGACAAGAAGAGAACACATTTGTAATTGTGCAATTCCAGGGGACTTTGTAACTTTGCTGCAATTTCATGTGATTCAGCCTTCAGGGTTTTGAGCAAGAAAAGTTGGGTCTTTCAAGTGTTGGAAATTAGCTACATGCAGTTCATTTTAGGTCAATCTCTTCTCCACAGTTGCACAAAGCTACAACAAACAAACAATTAATAGTATTTTACATTTTTTTAATATATAAGTTTTTAAAATTATTCTCGCACTGAATTCAGAATCTTACATTTTAAAAATATACATAGCAAAATTCATATTTCTCAACAGAAGTTAGCCTAACACCAAAATTCAAACTAAACCTAATATAAACCCAATGTGCAAAATTATACAAGAAAGTTCATGCTATAATATTTAGATGTTAGTTTTATTTATTTTTAAATTATAATCACACTTCAGATTAATATGCATTTAAACTTGTAACATGCATAATGATTCATATTCCTTAGCAGAAATTAGTCCATATTATAGTTGCAACTAAACCCAAAAGGTGTAAAATAAAAGAAGGCCATGCTATAGTATTTTGCATTAGTTTTATTTAGTTTTAAACTAGAATCACACTTCAAAGTTCAGATTATAAATTAATATTTGTGATATACACAACAATTATTCATATGTACTCCTTGTCAGAAGTTTAGAACACTATATTAATTGCAAGTAAGCCAAAGATTGCACAAGAAGGAAATAAATGAAAGACATTAAAAATTAATTAATTAGCATAATATGTTTTCAAAATAAGTGAAGAACATATCATTTGCCTTCCCAAACCTATTTCTACAGATTCTAGAAGTTTGAGACTTTTAAGCTCCTAGTCACTAAGTATGGTTTATAGATCTGTGTTTGAAAATGAACCATTTCTGACTCTAATGTCCAAGTTGCTTCTAGCATTAACTTGCTGGAGACCCCAATTGAAATACATTAGTTCTTGCATTATAGGCATCCTGGCTCAAAAACGAGCAAAAAGGTACAGTGTTGGTTTCATTTTATTGCAAAGTCAATAGGGGACCAAGTTGATTATCTGCTCTTCCTATTTAGGGTTTTTTAGGGTTTTAAAAGTTCCCTGTTCATGATTCTTTATAACCAGTTCAATTCTCCAAAACGAATATTTCTATTACCAGTTGATCTTCTCATTCTAAGTTTCAGGAGCCTGGCCAATGAACCTTAATGAAATATCATCATAAACCAAAAAAACATTTTCATTACATAAAGTATGTTCAAAAAAATCCCTTTTGCATTTGGAGTGGGCTTAATCCTTTGAACCTGCCTGGATTTGGGTTCACATCCAATAAACCCACTTCACAAGCTAGCAAAGTGGGTTAGTGTTTTGACTTTTTTATTCTTTTTCTTATGCTTTATGCAAGATTATGGACCCACTTTGGTGCTTCACAGGTTCTCATCCTCTTCACTCAAGCTCCATCCCCATTCAAAGGGGCTCAATCCTGTGAACCCCCTCAAGGCAATGCCTTACCTTACACAATAATGATGTCGCACATATCACAATAATGTCAAACTATGAGACATATCAAATGTGTTTGAAATTGAGAAGTGATGAAACCATTGTCAATATACATCACATAATATCTCTTTACATTGAAATGGATGAAATCACATAACTTATCTCGCACTTGTCATGAGCCAAGGCCTATTGCTGTAGGAAAAACCATATTCTGTTGTAATGAATGTTTGATATGTACACATATAACAAATGGGTGTTGACAAATGACAAAAGCATCCCTAGTAAGAGTGAAGAGACATTCAGTCTCACATTGTGGAGGGACCCTCTTTGGTTGGGAGAAAATGGCAGCCTTCGATTGGCACATGCTTCATATTGTTTGGTACCTACACATGATAGTCAAAAGGTGTTGACATATGGCAAAGTACCCTGATAGGAGTGAAGAAGTCATACATACAAATTGTTGGGAGTTTGGAACCCTCCTTTTAGTTGGGAGAAAATGGCATTCTTCCTTTGGCACATGGTGGTACAATGTCTCTATTTGTGTCTATAGAAGATGCTTTGGTATCAAGGAAGTGTCACATGGCACACCCATATCGAAGTTTCTTTTAACCTTTTTCACCTAGCTGTTGGCATGTGGCAGAATACCCAATAAAATTAAAGACTCAAACATTCAATAACACATATTATTGTTAGGCCCCTTCTTAGTTGGGAGAAATTTGGCATTCTTCGTTTGGAACATGGTGACATGATAGATCCCGCAAGTGGGATGGAGGATGAGGGTTGAGGAATGCCTGAGACAAGGGCAAGCAAATTCCCTCTATGTCAAAAAACAATGAGTAAAAGTGTCGTTGCCCCCTTCCCCCTTGAGCGGTTAACTTTCTCTTTGGTTACACAGAGTTCAATGACTTAAGGATGCTCTTCATCATCAACCACAAATTTTATGTAAATACATATATGCACCTCATTATTCACCTCAGTCCAAGTGCACATAACACACCATCTATTTTTTCAAACTCCTTTCAACCATATGTTATTGATCATTTCTACGAAGAAACCACATGTGAGAAACAACATGAATATTCGTAAATACATCACAAAGCCCTCACCATTACAATAGTTTCAACCAATTGTCTACATAATGCATTGCCTCATCTCCACATTACCATGAACCTCAGAAGCACCATGCAATGCCATTTGCAATGAAAATATATTGTGCAAGATCACAAATGTGTGCAAAAGATTATAAAAATCTGAAAGTTTAGGTCTCACCAAATAATAGCTTGATAACTCAAGCATTGCATTAAGCTCTCAAAAAACAACATTGAGCTTTCCAACAATGACATTAAAAGATGCATGGCTTCTCCAACAACAAAGAACATTAGGATCTACACACATACCTAGAGGTTTGATATTATTACCTTCATTCTAAAGCGAAGTATAAAGTGAGAACCTTAAACTATCAAACCATAAAGGGGAAAGAAAAAGTGGGGGGAACATCGATAATATCACAAAATTTTGGAGTCAATATGTGACTAGTATGGTTGGAATTGATCTATCACTTTGAGTTCATACTAAGTGCAAGAATGATATGGAACTAGTGTTACTAAAGGGGTCCAAACAACATTTAATGAGCCAATGTGTTTACTTCGCATGTAGAACAATTGTCCTTTTTGGAAGCCTTTTGCCAAAAAAAAACATATTTTTATAAAGAGGAATTTTCAAATGAAATATTTTGAAACTTTTTATTTATTGTATTTATAGTTGCCCCAATTTTTTTTATGTTTTTTTACAATCAATTTTGAATAAATGTGAATTTTTTAAAGTGTAAACATTCTGTCAAATTTTGTGTTTTGTTTTGAAAAATTGTTACAATTTCAAATCATACCAAAACATGTTAACATTTTCAATTTTAGTTTCTTATATTATAAGCTACAACTGTATTTGAACAACATATACATTGCATCACATTTACATGTTGTAAAGGATTCATGAACTTTTTTAAAACCTTAAATTTTGATAAACACAAAATCAAAAAAATATTCAAATTTGAATGTTTTTTAGATGTGTTTAATGGTACCTTATTATTATAAAAACATTGAGGATCAAAGAAATCATATAATGAAAATTAAAGGGCCCTTTGTGAAAGTAATGTTATTGAATGAAGTTATTAAACATCTTTTGTTGAAACCAAACTTTGATATTGGAAGATTTTTTGACTCATTTTAGATTTTTCAATATCCATATTATTCAATAAACACAACTTTCCATGATTCACATGCTATTAAAATGGTACCACATAGACAAATGTAACAAGAATTGCAAAAAAATTGACATTTTGACATCAATTTTGGTTCATTTGAACTCATCCGCACCCAAAAAGAAAGTGTAGCACAAAAATTAAGTGACATAGTTGGTAAATTCAATATAAATGTGATAGCAACATTACAAAAATGATATATAAAATGTGAGCAAACCATAACATGGTTTTCCTTTATTAAATAGTTGTCTCACAAAATATCAACATTACATTTTAACTAATACACAAGTTTATAATTGTGTTCAATTAGAAATTTTGAAAGAATGTGGAATGGGATCAAATCCCCCTAGAACCATTTTTAGAATATCACAAAATTTCATGTATGGCCTTTGATTTTTGACTCAAATAAACAAAAAAAATTAAACACTTACACTTTAAACACTTATAAACACTTACACTTTCTCCCATCTCTCCAACCCATAAACCCAATGCCCAACTCCTTGGAAATCTCATGCATGGAATTGAACCTTTTTTCACAAGGTTTTTTCACCCAATTGCCACTTTCAAAAAGATGCAATGAACCACCTCATATACCCCATGTTGAATCATAACAACCCAATCCCACATGGCACCCAATCTACAAGCTCTAAAACATGAAGAAGTTCATTAATGTTTAATGACAATTAAACCTTGACAAATTACCAATTGATTCCCAAAACTCCATTTTATATGTCACCATTTTTTCTTCAAACATGGCCATAACATTATTTTGTTCTATATTTTTTTGTGTTGTTCACCATCTCCTTCCATATACTTTCAATTTATTTATTAAACATGGTCAAATTACACTAAGCACCATGAGTGTAATGGAAAAGTTGAAGAAAACCAAACTTTGTCCAAACCCAATATAAAAATCGCATTAAGGACATGTCCCCTAATTGCAACCATCACATACCACACCAATCTAATCACACACATCTAGTCCAAAATCACAAATAACACTTAACTCCTTTATGATTGCCCCTTGTCTCCACAACACACACACTTTTATCTTAAAAACACCACCACCTGGTGTCATCACTTGTAAACATGTCTTCATTCACAAATATAGAGAACAACCTTCAAAAAATAAAGCACCACCCACCATTGCCAAATTGCTTGAAGAACATCGCAACAAAACCATTGAAAAGGCCACCATCAAAGCATAACAAACATAGTGCAATAAAAAACAACACACTAAAAACCAACGCACCACTATCTCTACATTCACTTATAAACAAATAAAATGTACATAATCAAATTGATGAAGAATCCAAATAAGGTGATATTTACATTTAATATCGAATGATCATTTCCTTAACCCTTTCCACTCATCATGCAAATTCATTGCCTTATTTTAAGCTTCAAATGGTGATTTAGCACTTCTTGTTGTATTCAATTAAGGTATAGAAATAATTATTGTTATAGTCCTTTTATTAAGGGAAATCTAGGGATTATGAGACCCCACACTCACCATTGCACCATCCATTGGGGGAGTTGGTAGGTAAGGTGAGAATGGTCAAAGTGGGAAAAAACAACTAGATGCAAATAAAGTACAATGAGCCAATGGCATCATTTTAAACAAGGATTACATGTCACTTTGCCCAAAAATAACTTTTTCATATGAATGAATTTTTGAGTGAAATCTTTTGCAAATTATTCTTAAAATGCTTATAGTTGTCCCAATACATGAAATTTTTTTTGCTTGTCATTTTGAACGAATATGAATTTTTGAATGTGTACAAATTCCTTGTAAATTATGTGTTGTGTTTTTTTAAATGATAACAATTTCAAATCATAATCATATTTATTTATTGTATAATAAGCTACAAATTTTCTTAACACATGATGTATATTATATTCCACTTATATGTGGTAGAAGACTCTTGAATTTTAAAAAAATTAGATCAATTTTGATTTTTTTTGAATTTTTAAAGTTTTAGAATTCCACATTTTTTAGAGTATGAGTGTTTTCTGAATGTGATTAATAGGTTTTCATCTTGTTAAATTTTTTTTCATCAAAATATTTTTATTACATGAATCATTTTGATAATCCTTTGCAAAATTGACTTTTTTAATGTAGTAGGTGTTCATTTTCAAATGTCCTAAATCAAAACCTAAACCTAAAATTTCATCAAATGAATTTTTGATTTGAATGAGAAGCATTAACTTGCTATGCTTGTCATGGTTTTAAAATGGTAGAACATAAATATTTCTCTAATTTAACTAGTTTTGTTTATGTTTTGATGCCCTTTTTGATTTGTTGGATTGTGATTGTACCCAACCAAAGAAAAAAACACCAAGGTCAATTTTTAAAATTCAAGATCCCCATGAAAAAATGCACCCCATCCAATAGATAGAACGACCAAATAATGCATTGGTGGGTGTGTGGACAAAAAAAAGAGGGCGGGGCGAGGAGTTGAATCCAAAAGTCTCTTAATAAGACATTCCTAATCAAGAAACCTCAAAATAAATGTTTATTGTGTAACAAGAATTAACCATGAGCATTCAAGACTGACCAATGTGAACATACAGCCATAACCATATACAAAAATCAATAAGCACATGTTTGGATCAAATACACACCGAGTTCACTCTCTTGAGCTATCATGAGTCTTCTCAATGGTTTCTTTTAAACATCAACTCCCCATCACACACCATGACTAAATACAATAATTTCCAATCCACCTTTTGTTTCCAATTTGTAATTCAACCACTTATGAGAAATTCTTCTACACCTTTTTCCAATATCTTGCATGTATTGACACACCTACCTACTCCATTAATAAGCCCATACCCAAAAGATATATAGATAGTGCCCCCAATTCCAATCCCATTGCTTTGGAGGTTTTGATAGAAAGAAGGGTTTCAAGTAAACTTTATTACAACTTGAAGGAGTGAAAGGATTTCTCAACGCAATGTTGCATCAACAACATACTAGATCCAAACTTCCCTTGGATTTTTCATAAACATAGGTCTCATTTCTCATCACCCAACAACTCAACTCTAAAAAATACAACACAAAAACTTTCAAGTGTATTAAACCTAAGATGAAAAAAACCACTAGTCCATCTCTTAAACTCCCTAGAGGCTATCATCAATTCCACATGTACCTCTACACTAAAACATTTAGGTAACTATTCCTCCATTTTGTCCTATTTCTCCAAGTGCAATAGAATATTTCAAAAAATTCGATGCACGACAATAAAACTTTGTTAGGAGCATTCATCTCATCAACATTCTACACACAACACACATAGAAGAAAAAGATATTTTCTTAACTCCACTATCATCCCTACCACCAACAAGCATGCCCTCTTGTTATTCATCTTCCAATCTCCTCTTATTTTATCCTGCATTCCCTTCTTTTCCACTTACAATGCCTCTCTATCACATTCATCAAAATAGCCTTATCCTCCACCACAAGCTTCATCTCCAAAAACAACAAAGACACCTATATCACAACCAAATTCCACAATAGAACAATCATCTTAAAACTTTTTTCCACCGTATTAATAAATCCTTCAATGTCGCTTGAACCAAGTTTGTCGAGAAGCCAAAAACAAATGGAACTCTTCCCTTCTCACCTTGCAAAAAAAATGTCAACTAGTATAGCTAAACCCCTACACATTCAAACACCTCCAACTTCACATAAACCTCCAATGCCGAAAGTGGATGTGACGCTTAACAGTCTAATAATCATAATACAGACATGAAAAAACCACTACAGGTGTTGGTTCACTATGGCCTTAACATCCTCAACACTTAACAACAGATTCTTGACCAACAGTGTTTGAAGTTCAAACTAGATTCCCCAATACACCAAATGTGAGTGTGTCACCAAAATTGGTGGAGGTTGTACCGTTGTGACTAGCATTGTGCAGTTATTAGAGTCTACTGCCAATTCTTTGATGTCTCTGAAATAACGGCAACTGGTGGTTCTGTGATTCTGAGTTTTTCCCAAAAAACCAGAAGTGGCAGATCTTTGAATCTGAATTTCTTTAAAGAATTGGAACAGCCCGTAGTTTTAAAAATCAAATGACTACACAACACTGGTTGTAACAGTCATGCGCTTGAATGCAACCTCATGACGACCACATCTCTCTTGCACCCTCTGAGATGAGAAAAAGTTTATAAAAAACAGAGCCTTTCTTTTCCCACTGACCCTATCTGCTAGTTGAGCTCATACACTTCAGTAACCACACATTGACAACCGGACCCTACAAGTGAACACCCCAATCTGCAAACACCCTGGATTTTCATGTGCACAGCAGAGTTACATGGGACAAAAAATCCATGGCAGCTCACAGATTTAGGCTACTCCTTCCACAGACTGTCCTAGTGGAAACAACTCTCACTTGAGATAAAACACTTATAATCCTTAGATCCTGCTCAGAAAACCAGCATTCTCATTCTCTCCAGACTCTCAACAAAGCTGCCTCCTGTGCACTACCTATATTAGCACACACAAAACCTTCAATTCTCCTTCTTTTCTTCAGCTACCTTGACTTATCACTTCAAAAATTTATCATTTGAAAGTTCCTACAAAAATTTCCAACCAAAAGCCTGCTCCTACAGACCTGCCACCAGTGGAAAAAAATCTCCCAAACTCCAGAGTGCCCATTGCATCCTTCTCTGTCAATTTCTTTCTTACACTCCCCTTCAAAAGCTAACCAGCTATTGAACACAAAAAGTACATAATTACAGTTCTTGACTTCAAAATTTTTGGCACCTCTGAAATTTACATTTATGAGCAGAGTGTTATAATAACTCATTTCAAAGGAAGCTGGGCTTCTAGAAAGTTCCAGAATCGTGTTCCCAGTAATTGAGAGCCTCAAGAGTGGGAAATAAGGTGAAGGTTTTACAGCCTGGTCTCAATGCACACGGCCAGAGTGAACCAGGCCCCATGACTCCACCAGTCCATAGGATGGGCTGGATGATTCACCTCTTTTTCATTTGCCTCTTTATCATAAGTTAACCAACATTCTACCACAGTCAATCTTTTTTGGTTGCTGACCTTTGACAATTTGTTTTTTCATTGCCAATTTTTTCACAACCCTGACCTCCATACTATCCACCCACCTAGCTACCTTACTGACCTAAATCTTAGCCCTGCTTACAAACCAGCAATTAATCCCTTACTTACCTTGGCAAAACTCTTATCTCCTCTTGGCTAAACTTTCTATATCTTGGCTAAACCTATATTTTTTCTTGGCTAAATTTATATCTCTTGGCTAAACCTATATTTCTTCTTGGTTAAACTTATATCTCTTGGCTAAACCTATAT
>Ga0209611_10010443_pt1 | contig 13678 bp, 9 predicted proteins | sample S1TSphgellanicum_3_FD_187693 | JGI IMG/M metagenome (GOLD analysis project Ga0209611, IMG submission 187693) | Host-associated microbial communities from peat moss isolated from Minnesota, USA - S1T2_Fc - Sphagnum magellanicum MG (SPAdes) (version 2) | ecosystem: Host-associated > Plants > Peat... | reverse complement strand
TCAAGGACGCCGCCAATCTCAAGAATATCAAGGCCGAGTTGCTCGCCGCCGGGTGCGACGTGCCCATCGTCGCCGACATCCACTTCAAGCCCGACGCCGCCATGGAAGCCGCGCAGTGGGTCGAGAAAGTGCGCGTCAATCCCGGCAACTTCGCCGACAAAAAGAAATTCGCCGTGCGCGAATACACCGACGACCAGTACGAAGAGGAGCTCGCGCGCATCGACGAGACCTTTAAGCCGCTGGTCGATCTCTGCAAGGCGCGCGGCATCGCCATGCGCATCGGCACCAACCACGGCTCGCTTTCCGACCGCATCATGAACCGCTTCGGCGACACGCCCGCCGGCATGGTCGAGAGCGCGGTCGAATTCGCCCGCATCGCCCGCAAGTACGGCTATCACGACTTCGTTTTCTCGATGAAGTCGAGCAACCCGAAGGTCATGATCAACGCCTACCGGTTGCTTGCCGCGCGCCTGCTTGAGCTCGGGCCCGACTGGAATTACCCGCTGCACCTCGGCGTGACCGAGGCCGGCGACGGCGAGGACGGCCGCATCAAGAGCGCCATCGGCATCGGCGCGCTGCTGGCCGACGGCATCGGCGACACCATCCGCGTTTCACTGACCGAGGACAGCGTTCACGAAATCCCTGTCGCGCGCGCGCTGGTCGCCCTGGCCGGCCAGCACGCCAAGGACGAACTGCCGCCGCAGCAACCGCCGCTCAGCTTCGATCCCTTCGTCTTCGCCCGCCGCGCCAGCGAGCACGCCAGCGTCCACGAAAACCCGATCGGCGGCACCACGCTTTCCACGCGCGTCGCGGCCACCATGGGCACCTACGCCGCCATCGAGCACAAGCGCCTCCAGCTCGGCGATCTGTTCCCCGACTTCGTCGTCGACAAGGGCTCGGTCATCGAAGTCGACCCGCGCGACAGCAAGGCGCTCGATTTTCTCGCCACCGCCCACGCGCCGCACGTCGTCACCATCGCGGACGGCTGCACGCTTTCGCCCATCGTCGCGTTCCGCTATCTCGCCGCGCAAATTCCCGCCAAGCACCCGATCCTCCTCAAGGACACGTTCCACCCGCCCGCGCCCGGCGTCGTACCCGATGTGCTCGATACCATGCTCAGCGCCGCCAGCAACATCGGCGCGCTGCTCTGCGATGGCATCGGCGACGCCATCCTCGTTCGCGGCGAACCGGGCCCCGGCGCGAGTGTCCGGCTCGCGTTCAACATCCTGCAATCGGTCGGCAACCGCATCTTCAAGACCGACTACGTGGCGTGCCCCTCCTGCGGCCGCACGCTCTTCAACCTGCAAACCACCACGGCGAAAATCCGCGAATCGACCAACCACCTCAAGGGCGTCAAAATCGCCATCATGGGTTGCATCGTCAACGGCCCCGGTGAAATGGCCGACGCTGATTTCGGCTACGTCGGCGGCGCGCCCGGCAAGGTCAACCTCTACATCGGCAAGACCCCCGTCAAATTCAACATCCCCGAAGGCGAAGCCGTCGAGCGTCTCGTCGACCTCATCAAGGAAAACGGCAAGTGGTTCGATGCGCCCGTGCCTGTTGCTGCGAGCTGATTTTTTGACGGAATTAACGGAATTTGGAACCAAATTTACGGGATGAGGTGCAGGTGTAGCGGCCTATGACCGTCGAGGGCAAAGGAAAACTCGCTTGAGTGCCACCATCACGAAGAAGGCTACGCTGGCAAAACTACCAAGACTTTTACCCCGTGCCTTTGTTGGGCTGACTGATGGTGTCGATCTTCCGGAACCAATAGTGCTTTTAGTATTTGACGACAGCCCTGTCCATTCCCGAGCCCTTGATAGAGAACTGAAACGGCTTGAAACAGGGCTTACCCCCATCTTATGCGCTGCTCGAGATTTCACGATTGAGGCGCGGGAGCTGGCGGCCAAGCAAAAGGTGCACCTATTGTCGCTGACTAATTTCGGTTGGTCAGACGAAAGTCACGAAAACATCAAAACGTCAATCGGATCAAAGGTAAAACGGCCCAACTGGATATAAGAGTTTCCCATTTCTCAAACTGCCTTTCCCTCTTCCCCCGTCCTCTTCAGTCCTCCGTGCGAAAACGGCCTAACTTCGTGCTCTACGGCGTCTTGGCCTTTTCGGCTTCGGCCCGCTCGGCGTAGCGCTCGAAACGGTTGGAGAGGATGAAAAACGTCGGTGCCCACAGGCCGACGAAAATGCCAAACCGCTCGGCATGGGCGGTCTCGGCCTTCTCGCTTTTGATCGCCCAGATGGCAATCGATGCCGCGATGCTGGCAAAGCCGGCCAGGAAGCAGCCATCGCTTGCCAGGCGGAGCTGCTCCGGGTTAGTTTTTTTAAGTGAGTCCGACGTGGCTTTGGTTATTTGATTGAGTGGCATCCCTTAAGGTCACAGAGGAAACGCCGAACGCAACCGATAGTTTGGTAACGATTGCGTAAATAAGCTCCATCGCCCAAACAAATTTGAAACTGATGGGGTGGCTCGCTAACCTGTTGTTGCCACGCTTCCAACAGATTTACTTCCTTCCTTTTGAAAATGGGTTAGTTTGGTTCTTTGCCATTTCCGCCATGACCTCCTCCGAAATACGCGCGTCCTTTCTTGATTTCTTCAAGGAAAAGCAGCACACCATCGTCCCGTCCAGCTCGCTGCTGCCCGACGCGCCCAATCTCCTCTTCACCAACGCGGGCATGAACCAGTTCGTGCCCATCTTCCTCGGCCAGGCGCCGTGCCCTTACTCGCCCGCGCGCGCGGCCGACACGCAAAAGTGCATCCGCGCCGGCGGCAAGCACAACGACCTCGAGGACGTCGGCTTCGACACCTATCACCACACCTTTTTCGAGATGCTCGGCAACTGGTCCTTCGGCAATTACTTCAAGAAGGAAGCCATCGAATGGGCGTGGGAACTCGTCGTCGAGCGCTGGGGTTTTCCGCCCTCGCGCGTCTACGCCACGATTTATTCGCCCGGCCCAGGCGATCCCGCCAGCCTCGACCGCGAAGCCCACGAACACTGGTCGGAAATTTTCATCCAAAACAAACTCGACCCCGCCTACCACGTCGTCCACGGCAACAAGAAGGACAACTTCTGGATGATGGGCGACACCGGCCCGTGCGGCCCGTGCAGCGAGCTCCACATCGACCTTACGCCCGGCCCGCGCGACCTCGACATCCCGCGCCAGATCGCCGGCCGCAACCTCGTCAACCAGGGCGACGCGCGCTGCATCGAAATCTGGAACCTCGTCTTCATCCAGTTCAACGCCAACCCCGATGGCACCTTTGTCGATCTGCCTTCCAGGCACGTCGACACCGGCATGGGCTTCGAGCGCGTCACCTCGATGATCCAGGGCACGAAAGGTTTTACCGATTTCGAGAACGCCAAGATCTCCAACTACGAGACCGATGTCTTTCGCCCCATCTTCGACGAGCTGGAAAAAATCACCGGCAAGAAATACACCTCCACGCTTCCCGCCTCCGCGCAAAACCTGAGCGAGCAGGAGAAGGTGGACGTCGCCTTCCGCGTCATCGCCGACCATATTCGCACCCTCAGCTTCTCCATCGCCGACGGCATCCAGCCTAGCAACGAAGGCCGCGGCTACGTCCTGCGCCGCATCCTGCGCCGCGCCGTCCGCTACGGCCGCAACCTCGGGCTCCGCGAACCGTTCCTCGGCAAGCTCGTCGCCGTCCTCGGCGCCACCATGGGCCACATCTTCCCCGAAGTCGTCGCCAAAGCCGACCTCGTCCGCAAGACGCTCACAAACGAAGAGGAAAGCTTTTTCCGCACTCTTGAACGTGGAATTGAACTTTTCGAATCCGTCATCCTGAGCTTCTCGAAGGATCAGTTCAGTAAGGTAGCCGCCGCTGTCCCAGCGGCGGTGCCTTCCTCCGACACTCACCGCCGCTCGGAGAGCGGCGGCTACCTACCGACTTCGGTCTTCCCTGGCTCCGAAGCTTTCAAACTCTACGACACTTACGGCTTCCCACTCGACCTCACCGAACTCATGGCCCGCGAGCGCGGGATGTCCGTCGATGTCGCCGAATTTGACCGCCTGATGGACGAACAAAAGGCCAAGGGCAAAGCCGCGCAGAAAAAGGAAGTCATTACCGTCGAAGGTGGCGCGGAAGATTCACTTAAGCCGACAGTCTTTTACGGCTACGACGAACTTCAATCGGTCGCGCTTATAGTTGCAAATGAAGGCGGCGCGCTCGCCGTCAGTGAAACTCCTTTTTATGCGGAGATGGGTGGTCAAGTAGGCGATGCCGGTGAAGTCGAAATCGCAGGCAAGAGGATCGCCGTTACCAACACGATCAAATCGCCGTCGGGCAAAGTTTATTTCCACAAGCTCGCCGAATCGGTCGATGCAAAAGCGGGTGATCGCGTCACGCTTCACGTCGACGAACCGCGCCGTGCGAAGATCGAAGCGCATCACTCCGGCACGCATCTCATGAACTGGGCGTTGCGGAAGGTTTTGGGCAACACGATCACGCAAAAGGGTTCCTATGTCGGGCCGGACCGGTTGCGGTTCGACTTTTCGCATGGCGCGGCCATGACGCCTTCCGAAATCGCCGAAGTCGAACGGCTCGTGAACGACCAGATCGCGGATGACGTCCCCGTGAAGTGGGAGGAACGTCCCTACGCCGAAGTGAAGGGCGACCCCTCCATCCTGCAATTCTTTGGCGATAAATATGGCGACACGGTGCGTGTCGTCTCCATCGGCGATTTCTCGAAGGAACTTTGCGGCGGCACGCATGTGCGCCATTCGGCCCAGGTCGGGTATTTCAAGATTCTCCACGAATCGGCGATTGCGGCGGGGATTCGGCGTATCGAGGCAGTCAGCGGTGAAGCGTTGCGCGCGCATGTTGAGGAATTATTGAGCAAGCAGGAGGAGCTGGTAGCCGCCGCACGCCGGGCGGCGGTGCCTTCCTCAGTCGATACCGAACCGACCGCCGCCCAGCGTGCGGCGGCTACCACGGAAAGTCTCCCCGAACTCTGGCAACGGTACAAAGACCGCGAAAAGCTGCTGCACGATCTCGCCGCGCAACGTATCCAACACGAAAAGGAAGCCATGAAAAACCAGGAAGCCGTCTACCAACAACAAGCCGTGAGTGATGCCGAGGAGTTGATCACCGATTCGGTGCATGAGGGCGCGATTCCGCTCATCGTGCACCTGGTCGATTTCCAGCCTCCCGCGTATCTGCCGTTCCTCGCCGATGCGCTCAAGAAACATTGGGAGGGCGTCGTCGTTCTCGCCTCGATCTACGAAGGCAAGGTCGGGCTGCTCGCGGCGGTTTCCCCGGCCTACACGAAAAAAGTGCAGGCGGGCAAGATCATCCAGGCCATCGCGCCGCTGGTCGGCGGCAAGGGCGGTGGGCGTCCCGAACTCGCGCAGGGCGGCGGGACGAATCCCGATGGCGTCGCGGCTGCGCTGGAGAAAGCGCAGGAGTTGGTGCACGCTGCGTAGCCATCAACTGCATTTTAATAGGATTAATAAGATTAAAAGGATTCTCGAGACAGATGCCTTTTCCCGTTCCTATTCATCATCTTAATCCTATTTAAAATTCCCCTGCCTTTTTGCACTCGATTAGTCCCGTGCTAGGCTTAACCCAATGAAAGCACCCGCCAGGAAAAGCGCGCCGAAAAAAGTTAAAGCCGGCATCGACTCGATCGACGCCGTGCTGCGCGACATCCGCGCGGGCAAGCCGGTCATCGTGGTCGACGACGCCGAGCGCGAGAACGAAGGCGATCTGATCCTCGCGGCGGAAAAGGCGACGGCGGAGAGCATCAACTTCATGATGCGATTCGGCCGCGGGCTCATCTGCGCACCGATCACGAACGAACGCGCCGCGAAGCTCGGCCTCAATCGCATGGTGCTGGATAACCGCGAAAGCTTCAAAACCGATTTCACCGTTTCCGTCGACGCGACGCACAACATCACCACGGGCATCAGCGCGGAGGATCGCGCGAAGACGATCCGCCTGCTGGCCGACCCCAAATCGCAGCCGGGCGACCTGGTTCAGCCGGGCCACATTTTTCCGCTGCGCGCGAAGGCGGGCGGCGTGCTCCAGCGCAGCGGCCACACCGAGGCGGCGGTCGACCTTGCGCGGCTGGCGGGGCTCGATCCCTCCGGCGTGCTCTGCGAGATCGTCAAGGACGACGGCACGATGGCGCGGCTGCCCGACCTGCTGGCGTTCAAGAAAAAGCACAAGCTCAAGCTCTGCACGATTCTTGACCTGATCGAATATCGGCGCCGCCGCGAAAAGCTGATCGAGCTGGAGCAGCGCGTGAAGTTGCCGACCGATTACGGCACGTTCGACCTGCTGCTTTATCGCGCGACGATGAACCAGGAGCATCACCTTGCGCTGGTGAAGGGCGACGTGGCCGATGGCAAGCCGGTGCTGGTGCGCGTCCACAGCGAATGCCTGACGGGCGACGTGTTCGGCTCGCGCCGGTGCGATTGCGGCAGCCAGCTTCACACCGCGCTGAAGCAGATCGAGCAGGAGGGGCGCGGCATTTTGCTCTACATGCGGCAGGAAGGGCGCGGCATCGGCCTCGCGGCGAAGATTCACGCCTACAAGTTGCAGGAGGACGGCTTCGACACGGTACAGGCGAACCTGAAGCTCGGCTTTCCCTCCGACCTGCGCGAATACGGCCTCGGCGCGCAGATTCTGTTCGATCTTGGCGTGCGGCAATTGCGGCTGCTCACGAACAACCCGAAGAAGGTCGTGGGCCTCGCGGGCTATGGCTTAAAGATTGTCGAGACGGTGCCCATCCGGATCGAGGCGAACACCCACAACAAGGCCTATCTTCGCACCAAGCGGATGAAGATGGGGCATAAGCTCTAAACCGATTTTTGACAGGATTAACAAGATTTACAGGATTCTGCCGAAGAGGCAGCTAACCATTCGCTTGAAGATCACGTACTAGCTTTTGAAGACAATCAGCAATTTTCAGGGCCGAGCTTTCCGTCAATTCGACAGGGTCACTGCCTGAGATAGCTTTCAGGTGAATAGTTTCTTGTTCGATTCGGATAGAAACTTCCCCATCTTCGAATTCATATATTTTTTGATCATCTTTCATATCAGTCGGGACGATGATAACTCAGCCTGCCTTCTAATCCTGTAAATCTTGTTAATCCTGTCAAAACTCAGTGGCTCTTCGCGTAAGCCAGCGCGCCATCGGAGGCGTGGGTGACGAGGCAGGTGACTTCGGGCAGCGCGGCGGTGAGGGCCAGCACGACTTCCTCCTCGCGGCCTTTTTCCACGAGGTTGATCGTGGCGCCACCGAAGCCGCCACCGCTAATGCGCGCGCCGTAGACGCCGGGCGTTTTGCGCGCGGCTGCGACGAGGCGGTCGATTTCGGGGACCGAGTTCTCGAAGTTGTGGATCGAGCTTTCGTGCGACTCGAACATGAGCCGGCCGAAGCGGGCGATGTCGCCCTTGCGCAGCGCGGCGGAGCCTTCCAGCACGCGCTCGTTTTCGCCGGTGATATGGAGCGCGCGGTGGTAGATGCGGTCGGCCATGTCGCTCTGGTGGGCCTTGAGCATTTCGGTGGTCGCATCGCGCAGGAAAGGGACGCTGAGGGCATGCGCGGCGGCTTCGCAATCGGAGCGGCGCTCGTTGTATTCGCCGCCGACGAGCGCGTGCTTGACGTTGGAGTTGGCGATGATGACGCTGACCTTGCCGTCCAGCGGGACGTGGCTCACGTCAAGCGTGCGGCAGTCGATGACGGTGGCGTGGTGCGCCGTGCTCATGAGCGAGGCGATCTGGTCGAGCAGGCCGCAGCGGACACCGACGAAATCGTGCTCAGCCTTCTGCGCGATGCGCGCCATTTGCAGGGGCTCGAGTTTCGCACCGAAGAGTTTGGCGAGGAAAAGGACGGTGGCGTTTTCGAGCGAAGCGCTGCTGCTCAGGCCCGCGCCGAGAGGAAGATTGCCGGAGATTTCGGCGTCAAAGCCCTCGACGGGAAGGTCGTTGCGGCGAAATTGATCGACCACTCCGAGCGTGTAGCGCGACCAGGGCGAGACGCGCTCGGCGGCGAGTTTGTCCAGCGCGATGGTCTCGGTTTTGCCCATTTCGCGGGAATGAATGGAGATCTGGCGGTCGGTGCGGGCCTGGCCGGTGATGGTGGTGCCGCGATCGACGGCGAGGGCGAGGACGTAGCCTTCGTTGTAGTCGGTGTGGTTGCCGAGCAGTTCGGCGCGTCCGGGTGCGTAGGTGGCGAGGGGCGTCATCGGTTTCTATCGCAAGCGAGACTTTAATCGCGACGCGGTACTTTCTGCCAGCATGATTATTTGGATACCGGGTTCCTATTGGTCCGGAAAAAATAGGCGAGAGTGAAGAACACGTTTAGGAACGTAACGACAAGCCAAGTATAGAGAATAAAGAATACCTGACTGAAGGCGCCTCTCGTGGCGGAGACTTCGAGAAGTGTCGCCTTGATGACTTCCTCTTTGGAAGACGAATTGACAAAATTGCGAACGACATCCGAACTTATTGAATTCTGCGATGACCAGCCATGCCAAGTCATGAAATAGGCACACGCAATTGCTAGCAGAGCATAGACGTTGACCGTGATCCAGCAGAACGCCAAAGGGTTTCTCTTCGAAAACTTAATCATCGTTTTCGAAGTATTAGATCGGATCAGCCGACAAACCGCTGGACGAGGAGGGTGGCGTTGTGACCGCCGAAGCCGAAGGAATTGCTCATGGCCGTGTCGACGCGGGTTTCGCGGGCCTTGTGGGGAACGTAATCGAGGTCGCAGGCGGGGTCGGGATTATCGAGGTTGATCGTTGGCGGTAGGATGTTCTGCTCGATGGCTTTGATGCAAAAGATGAGTTCCGCCGCGCCCGCCGCGCCGAGGAGATGGCCGGTCATCGACTTGGTCGAGCTGACGGCGAGCTTCTTCGCGCTTTCGCCGAAGACGGCCTTGATTGCCTCGGTTTCGGCCACATCGCCGACCGGGGTGGAGGTGCCATGGGCGTTGATGTAATCGACCTTGTCGACCGAGACTCCGGCGCGCTTGAGCGTGTGCTGCATGGCTTTCACTGCGCCTGCGCCGCCGGGGGCGGGCGAGGTCATGTGATAGGCATCGGCACTCAGGCCATAGCCGGTCAATTCGGCCAGGATGGTCGCGCCGCGCTTCTTGGCGTGCTCCAGTTCCTCGACGATGACAACACCGGCGCCCTCGCCCATGACAAAGCCGTCGCGGTCCTGGTCGAAGGGGCGGGAGGCGCGCTCGGGTTCGTCGTTGCGGGTGCTGAGGGCGCGCATGGCGGCAAAACCGGACATGCCGAGGGGGACGCAGGCCGCTTCACTGCCGCCGGCGAGGATGACGTCGGCCTCGTCGTCGCGGATGAGGCGCCAGGCCTCGCCGATGCAGTTGTTGGAGGTCGCGCAGGCCGTGACGACCGAGAAATTGGGGCCGGCGAAGCCGAATTCCATCGAGATCAACCCCGCAGCCATGTTGCTGATCATCATGGGAATCATGAAAGGGGAGACGCGGTTCGGGCCTTTCAGGATCAATTGCTCATCCTGCTTGCCCAGCGATTCCAGGCCGCCGATGCCCGAACCGACCAGGACGCCGACGCGGTCGAGTTCCAGGTGCTGGGGGTCAAGCCCGCCGTGCTTGACGGCTTCCTTGGCCGAGGCCATGGCAAGCTGGGAATAGCGATCCGCCCGGCGCGCATCCTTCTCATTGAAGAAATGCTTGCGGGGCTCGAAATCCTTCACCTGGCCGGCGAAGCGGCAGTCATACTTGGAGGCGTCCCAGGAGGTGATGGGGCTGACTCCGCTTTTACCGGCGATAAGATTTGTCCACGTGGTGGTGACGTCGAGGCCGAGCGGGGTGACCGCGCCCATGCCTGTGATGACAATTCGCCGTTTACTCATGGTTGAAATCTACTCGAGAACGAGGCCGCTGAGAACGAAAAAGGCACCCCTTCGGACAGGGTGCCTTGCTTCGCAAAGGGGATCGCGGCGCTTATTTCGAGCCTTTGTCCTCGATGTATTTGACGACGTCGCCGACGGTCTGCAATTTTTCAGCCTCTTCGTCAGGGACTTCGACGTTAAATTCTTCTTCAAACGCCATCACGAGTTCAACCGTGTCGAGCGAATCGGCACCCAGGTCCTCGATAAACTTGGCCTGGAGCGTCACCTGTTCCGGGTTGACGCCGAGTTGTTCCACAATGATGTCTTTGACTTTATCTTCGATCGACTTTTCCGCCATAAAAAATTCTAGCTCCAATTTAGGGGTTCGTGCGTTGTTACGGGCGAGCGGCTGCTTTGGCAAACATTTTCTTTAGGTCAAGCCGGCCCAGGGGGATTGGTTGGACTTGACAGTTGCCTGCTTTTCATCCCCCTACATGACCATACCTCCGTCAACCGTCAAGATTTGTCCGGTAATATAACTGGCTGCCGGAGAGCAAAGGAAGGCAACCGCCCCGGCGACATCGTCGGGCTGGCCGAGGCGCGCCAGGGGGATCTTTTCCAGCAGCTTCTTGCGCAGATCCTCGCCCAAGCCGCTGGTCATGTCGGTTTCGATGAAGCCGGGGCAGACCGCGTTGCAGGTGATGCCGCGGGAGGCGAATTCCCTCGCGACCGATTTGGTGAAGCCGATCAGCCCGGCCTTGGAAGCGGCGTAATTGGCCTGCCCCGCGTTGCCCATCAGGCCGATGACGGACGAGATGTTGATGATGCGCCCGGCGCGCTGCTTGACCATGAGCCGGCCGACCGGCTTGGTGAGATGGAACGCGCCCTTGAGGTTGGTGTCGATGACGGCGTCCCAGTCCTCGCTTTTCATGCGCATGAGCAGGCCGTCGCGGGTGACCCCGGCGTTGTTGACCAAAACGTCGATGTGCTGGAAGCGGGCGATGATCTTCTCGATGGCGGCTTCGACGCCCGTTTCACTGGAAACATCGAGGGCATAAGGCTCGGCGATGCCGCCGGTCGCGCGGATGGCGGCGAGGGTGTCCTTGAGTGCCTCTTCGCTGCGGGCCACGGCGGCGATGGAGGCGCCTTCGGCGGCCAGCGCGAGGGCGATCGCCTTGCCGAGGCCACGGCTGGCGCCAGTGACGAGGGCGACTTTATCGGTGAGGAATTTCATATTTTTTAGTTGTAGCCGCCGCCGTAAGGCGGTGGTTATTTTCGATACTCAGGGGCCACGCTCTTACGAGCGCGGCTACACCAATGCATCGGCGTGTTTAACGATGTCGGCGTACGATTCCAATGACAAACACGTCACATTGGGATCAATCCGCTTGAGCAGGCCGGCGATGATGCCGCCGGGACCGCATTCGACGAAGTCGGTAAAACCCATCGCGATGAGGCGCTGGATCGATTCGGTCCAGCGGACCGAGCCGCAAACCTGGGCATCGAGCGCGGTGAGGATCGAGTCGGCGCTATCGGTCACCTGGGCGCTGTAATTGGCCACGACTGGCACGCGGGGAGCGTGCAGTTCCGCGTTGGTCAGATAGGGAGCCAGCCCCGTCGCGGCGGCGGCCATGAGGCGCGAGTGATAGGCCCCGGCGACCTTGAGCGAGATGACCTTGCGGATGCCCTTTTCCTTGGCCAGCGCGGGGACACCCTCCATCTCCTTCACGCCGCCGGAGAGGACGACCTGGCCGGGGCAGTTGAGGTTGGCGACGTCGACGTTGCACGCCTTGGCGATTTCGTGGGCCTGCTCGGGGGTCGCGCCGAGGAGCGTGATCATGGTGCCCGAAGTGGCGTTGCAGGCCTCCTGCATGAGGCGGCCGCGGTGCTCCACCAGATGGAGTCCGGTCTCGAAAGTGAAGGTGCCCGCAGCGGCGTGGGCCGTGTATTCGCCCAGGGAAAGCCCGGCGGCGGCCTCGAAGCGAAGCGGGCGTCCGGTGTGGTCTTCAAACGCGGCGAGAATGGCGAGGCCGTGGACATAGAGCGCGGGCTGGCAGACGCGGGTCTCGGTCAGGACCGCTTCGGGCCCGTTGAAGCTGTAGTCGCTCAACGGCCAGCCGAGCTTGCCGTCGGCGCGTTGGTAAAGCGCATGCGCGGAAACGCTGTTTTTGATGAGGTCGGTGCCCATGCCGATTTTTTGCGCGCCCTGGCCGGAAAAGAGGAGCGCGCGGGGTTTGGTGGTGGTCATAGTGCGAAAGGGTGAGCCGGTCATGATAAGCAAAAATGGAGGCGGATGGCTACGGTGATTATGGTAGCCGTCGCACTCCGTGCGATGGTGCAGTGGGGCGTAAGCCCCTTTATAAAAGATCGTCATCCTGAGGGAAGCGCAGCGGAGTCGAAGGACCTCTTGCTATTCCCTCGTTTGACCTCACCTGAGCAAAATAGTCAGAGATCCTTCGACAAGCTCAGGATGACAGAATTTTTAAAGAGCGGTTGATGCCGCCCTGTCGCATGGAGTGTGCCGGCGAAGTTGGGAAGCAACGGCGGTCATGGACCGCCGTTGCATCAAACCGACTTCGGCGGCGTGACCATCGAGGTCGAGGGAGCGGTCGTCATGGCCGAGGCGGAGCTGCCGCGTCCATCATGGGCGGTGATCACGCGCGCGCCCTGGCGGCGGGTGAAAAACGCCCAGACCCAGCGGATGACCACGGTGAGCTTGTTGGTAAACCCGACCAAAAAGAGGATGTGGACCCCAAGCCACGCCAGCCACGCCAGGAAACCGCTGAACTTTACCGGGCCGATCATGGCCACAGCGCGGGAGTGCCCGATGGTAGCCATGGTGCCCTTGTCCCAATACTTGAACGGGTCGCGCTGGTCGGGGCGCAGGTTGGTATCGGTCAATTCCGCTTCAATCGTTTTGGCCACGTATTGGCCCATCTGGATCGCGGCGGGGGAAACGCCAGGGACCGGCGTGCCGTCCTTGTTCGTGATGAAGGCGATGTCGCCGATGGCGAAGACTTCGGGGAAACTGGGGATGCTCAAATCAGGGTTCACCTTGATGCGCCCGGCGCGATCGATATCGACGCCAAGCGTGCGGGTGATCGGATTGGCGCCAACGCCGGCGGCCCAAACCACGGAGGCCGCGTAAAGCGTTTCGAGCGTGTCGGCCTTGTCCTTATGCGAGACGACAACCGTGTGCTCCTTGATGTCCTTGACCATGGTGTTGAGCCGGACTTCGACGCCGATGTCCTCGAGCTGGCGCTGGGCGCTGGCGGAGAGATCGCGCGGCAGATGCATCAGGATGCGGTCGGCGGCCTCGATCAGGATCACGCGCACCTTGGTCGGATCGATCTTGCGGAAATCATGGCGCATGACGAAACGGCCCAGCTCCTTGCAGGCGCCCGCGAGTTCCACGCCGGTCGGCCCGCCGCCCACGATGATGATGGTCATCAGCTTCTTCACCTCTTCGGGATCGTCGGTCAGTTCGGCCTGCTCAAAGGCGAAAAGGATTTCACGGCGGATGCGCAACGCGTCGTTGATCGACTTCAGTCCCGGCGCATTTTCGGCCCATTCCGGATGACCGAAGTAACTGGTCACGCCGCCAAGCGCGATGATGAGGTAATCATACGTAACGCTGCGGTCCGACAAAATGACCGTGCGCGTCTTGAGATCAATGGCTTCGACCTTGCCGAGATGCACGCAGATGTTTTCCTGGTCGCTGAGAATGGAACGCAGCGGCTTGGCGATCTCGACGGAAGAGAGGCTCGCTGTGGCCACCTGGTAAAGCAGCGGCTGGAACAGGTGATGATTCTGCCG
>Ga0209611_10010442_pt1 | contig 13680 bp, 13 predicted proteins | sample S1TSphgellanicum_3_FD_187693 | JGI IMG/M metagenome (GOLD analysis project Ga0209611, IMG submission 187693) | Host-associated microbial communities from peat moss isolated from Minnesota, USA - S1T2_Fc - Sphagnum magellanicum MG (SPAdes) (version 2) | ecosystem: Host-associated > Plants > Peat... | reverse complement strand
AACCCTTTGTATTTTACATGAAAATAGAAGAAATCCAAGCCACCTTTCAATAGCATTTTAAACCCATGAAGCCCTCCATTGAATTTATAATAAGTTGAATTTTGAAAAAAAATTAGTACAATAAATGTAAGTAATATAAATGTACAATATTGCATAAAGGTCAAGTACATGCACAAAGGGGACAAAAAAAGACAAATAAGGAAAATAAATGTAATTAAAAATCTTCATCTCTTTTTATTTGTCTTGCTTTGTATATTTTTGGTAGTTTTCAAAGAAAAATTTAAAATGCATACTTTATGCATTTGACCTATGTAACCTTCATTCCATCTACAAGGGTAATAATAAAGGGGAAAACAAAATTCAATGCTATTGTATATTCCTTATTTTAAGGGTTTGATTTTGCATGTTAATTTGGAACATAACAAGAAGAAGAAGAAAAAAATGGAAAAACTCTACTAATTTATTTATTTAAAGTACTAGCTAGCTCTAATTGCACATTTAGCAACATGTTTCAAAATGTTATGGTGATACAAAAATATTAGTTGCTAAGATTTGGTATACAACACCTATGGACTATTGTGATACCTTTTTAGGTTCAGTGGTAATTATATTTTTTTGATAAAAATAAAATTATTTAAAAATTAACTTTTTCAATACATTGAGAATTAAGGAAATTACTTGCTTATTAATGCTATTTTTTCCATAATTTCTTGAAGATGATGAGCTTCAATCTATTGTAAGATCATGTTTTATTATGACATATGGTTTTTGTTTCTTGGATTTGAAAGTTTCAAAACTGCCATGTGAACTTGACAAACCTTAGGAAATCCCACCATTGTGAACTCTCTCAATTTCTGCCATAATTGCATCAAGATGATGATGAGCTTCAACTATAGTAAGATTGTGTTTTATTTATGATGTATGGTTTTTTTGTTTCTTGGATTTGGAGTTTAGATCTACAATATTGCTACCTTGAAACACTTTAAGAATCCCACCATTGTGAACTCTCAATTTATGCCATAAATTCTTGAAGATGATTATGAGCTTCAACTATAATAATATTGTGTAATATTATGATGTATGGTTTTTTTGTGTCTTGGATGGGAGTTCAGATCTGCAATATTGCTAGCTTGAAGCACTTTAAGAATCCCACCATTGTGAACTCTCAATTTATGCCATAAATTCTTGAAGATGATGGAGCTGATGGAGTCAGTGTGGAGCAATCGGACAGCGAGTCACTGCTATTCCTGGTGATAGTCTGATACAAAATGTTTGGCTTATTCTCTACTGGGTTATGTAGGGTGGTAGAAATTCTGTAGTCACTATAGCATTAGAGGGCCAGAAAGTTGAAAGAACCTTACATGGAGACACTAATGTCATTCTGAAATTTGTACCATTCATGTCTTCTGCATGAAATATAAATACCCCAAACATAGTCTGCTTCCTAAATGCCCTTGCCACAGATTGTTCTTCACACACCCATTATTGATTTTGCCAGAGGTACACCATTAGATGCAAGTTCGTGCCACACTAGATCAGTCATGATTTTGGGGCGTCTGGCTGGTTAGCAGGCATAGAAGCCTCAACTTCAGGCAATTCATACAACGCTTCCACAATGCGTTGGATTGTCGGATACAGTGCCTACATATGGAAATGCAAAGATCAGGTTCCACTTCTAAAATCAATTAGAGAAATCACTGCAGGAAAAAAATCATTCATACCACTTCAAAAGTGTCTACTTGGATACCATGTCCACTTGGAAGCGGTTCGCAGTTGCCACTTGTGGAACCAACACCACATCCGCCTATGCACATTCATTGGAACTCATCAGTCTCCAGGTGCAGAAGCAATAAGTCAAGAAAGCGGAGCAAAGGAGAAATAGGACCAATAAGGTGCAAAAAATGGGTCTTACGAGGGTAACTGTGTCTCCAAAACAGTACTTCCCAGCAGTTTTTTCCAGTATTTGCTCCAGAGCTGCATCAATGCATCATACAAGACAATCAAGTGAGGAACACTTGCAAGCTATCTAATCTATGATGAGTATTCTGCAGTTAGGATTTTGGGTACAGGGAGCTTAAAATAATGCTTGCAATTCTTAAGCCATGTCTGCATCTAGGACTTTATGACAAACAGGTACTTGACTGCATTACAACTATACAAATGCAGATGCGCTTCAAAATATGGTGAGTGAGAAGAGGATCAAAACCAGTAAATCCCTTTTCAATGATGTCTTGACCCCACTTGACGCGCTCCTCGCTACCCAGCTTTGCCTCTATCACTTTCTGCAGTCAAATGCACAAGCTCAGTTTAGTCGGCCTTTCTGATATCGATGTCCCAAATCCTGCAAATTATGTGGGTCAGAGAATGACCATGACAAGAAATGGTTCTCATCATTTACATACCAGGATCCGTAGGTTTTGAGCAGGTTGAATATTAGCTGCTATCAAATACACTGCCTGCCCAATCCAACAAATTTGTTCAGTAAGGTCTCTGGAGGAGAGAACATGGAGAGATTCATGGTTAGAACTTAGCATGTCACAAAAGAGACTGGGGAACTTAAAGACCTGATGAATGTGTGCTCTTTGTAAAGGATCTTTAGGCAGAAGAGGCCTTCTGTCAGGAAACTTCTCCTCCAAATACTGCAAGGCATTCCCCCCAACCTTCTCCATAAGACAGCACCACAAAGTAAAATCTTCTGAAAGAAATTGATTGCTGCACAAGTAAGAGATCCTTGGAGGAATGTGTACTCAGTCAGTATATGAATATCTCAATTTGGGTTCAAGACAACTGACGTCAACTCTTCGGATCATATAGCAAGCTGCCAAAGTAGCTGCAGATACCAATCCCTTGGTCTGTTTCTTAAGCAATCCAGTCTTAAATTTCAAGTGTGTAGGGAAAAACCTGTAGAATTGCAACTGAATCGACCAGTTTTGCACCGTCAATCACCAATACTGGAACCAGCTGCAATGGGTTCAGCTTGGTAAACTCTGCAATCAATTCAGTGACAATCAGTGCTGTCAAGTATACCAATACTTTGCATACACTTGCTGCAGATATACAAATGACCAGATGTTCAGGTGCAACTGATGTGTGGTGTAATTCAAATACATTTTGGGAAATATGATTCTGTCAGTCCCTCTCCTGTGAAATTCTCTAGAAAATACTGGAAGATGTTGTGACTCCACAACCAAAGTCCCTGTCTGCAGTATGACCAAAAACAGAGATCAGAAGTTTTACCCTCTGTGAATTGCTCCCCTTTTAGAATATTAATAGCCTTGTACTCGTAAGGGATGCCTGCACGCCCAATGAAGATTATGTTAGATGGATTGCAAGAACACTCTCTTAAAAGACTTGGCATATCTGAAGGGAGTTTCAGCTGGCCCTTGGCACATAGCAACCCACAAGATTCCATCTTGAATTCTCCCAAGAGAAAAAATTAAAATGCAACCACAGGTTATGAGACATTCCTTTCAACAGAAGACCAAGTCGCACCCGCCATGCACACGAGCTTCGAAAGTATGAGTACAGCGTCACTGTTGGTACCTCTGCTGTTCCTGCCTGCATCATCCACCCGCAACTCTTCTTCACATCAAAACTCTTGCTAGGTTGCAGCTGCCATGCATGCAATATGAGTTTCAAACATATATGAGTAATAGTAGAGTATCACGTTTCCATACCTCTGTTCCTATCTGCATCATACACCCACATATTTGTACATATGTAACTCAAAATCTTACTTGGATTCCATCACAAGAGAATGCCGAACTTTGACTCAAGCGTTTGTGATGGGATTTCGTTCACAATAGTGCTTCCAATCCTATTATTGACTTTGTGACTATACTATTGATTGAATAAACTCCAACAGATGGTGCAAGACAATTGGAGATTGCAACTGTGCTCACAAACATGAAATTATGATGTCAAACATGTGTCTCTTGAGCTTCCCATCTGTGTTGTAAGAACGCTCAGGAGAGGGATGAGTCATCAAACTGTTCCTCAACTCCATTCTTCAAACCCTAAATCTCCAATTCACAGCAGTTACATTCATGGCCCTTTGGGCATCGGTGTAGCTGAATAAATTTTGGTTGCCAACTTCTTTTTCTTCTTCTTCTTCTTCTTCTAAAAGAATTAGAGCTCTAGTAAACAGCTCAGATTCTAGAAACAAGAAACCCCACTCCCTCAAAAAAAAAAAAAAAAAAAAGCAGCCACGATCACTGGAGATGATGCACTTCGAAGTTCAAACCCCATCACAAGCCGTGTTGAGAAAATTGATACAAATTGAATGAATCCTTTTGGGAATTGGAAATGGAGCAAATTGGGGTTTCAGTACCGTTACCTGGGCTGCCATTCCGGGGTTGGGATTGCAATGGAAAGCAGCTCAAACTAGTGCATGGATGCACTCACCCCCACCCCTTTTGCAGCAACTGTGAAGCTCTCTCTCTCTCTCTCACCCTACCTAATGGCAAGACATGTCAACAAAAACCAGCCAGAATTTCTCGTGCTTATTTTGGGTAGGTTTAGGGTTTAACGTAACGCCACGCCACCTTACTTACACGGCACCTCGTTAGCAGGTGTCATTCATATTCACCTCTTCTAGACAAGCAAGGTCACCATTTTTGGCTTGGGCTAAGACCCCGTGCAAAGAACACCCTACCAATTGAGGTGTCTCCCAAGTTCAATTTTTGCCCAAAGTTCAACTCTCGTGTTCATAAATTGAAAAGGTAGGCTGTTGGAAAATGCAGTTGTTTCTATTTTGCAATTGGGAGTCCAAAGAGATATTTCCATTGGGGAGTGGTCAATGTTCCCAAAAAAATTGCTAATAAGCTTTAATGAATATATGGCTCATTCAACCCCAAAAAAAAGATAAAAAATTTATGAACACACCCATGAACTAATCATATCATATATATTAATTCACTTGGTCTGTTTGTGACAGTGACTCCAGACGGACAGTGGTCATGGACAGTTGTTTGAATTTTTTTTTTTTTTTAAAAAGCAAAAACATCAACCAAACATTGTTGAAATAACACACCTGTGCATTATGCACAGGGTTCACACTAATTAATATGAATCACACAATATGAATATAATAACTAGCAAGGATTCTTGTTAGCAAAGGGTTTTTTGTTGCTGAATATTTTCTCTGAACAACCTACCTATTTAGATCATGGGTGGGGAGTGCTCACAACTTTTTTTATTTATCTTAAAGGAGCCATATTGATTGGGCCCATCAGCAATTATTTGGAACATTGGGGCATGCCTCTAGTAGAAGCACATCTTTGGACCCCCAGTTTCAAAGTAGAAACAAATAGTCTATCTTATCTTTCAGGTAATATACATGGGAGTTAAACTTTGGGCAAACCATATGGGATAAAACCCAGGTGCTATTGGGAACACTTTGGGAACACTTTGGGAAAAATGGAAAAAGACAAAAATTCCGTCTCCACTCAACCCCTCACAAATTTAAAATCTGGGCTGTTCATCACCATTTTTTCTCCTAGGCTAATAATGCCAGGGGCAGAATACCTTGTGCTTTGCATATATTAGATGGGGCCTCTCTCAAGTTCAATGTTTTTTTTTTTTTTCAATGAGCCAATTTGATTGGCCCATTCACTCAAAAAATTGAAACTAATAACTAGGATCCCCAATAAAGAAGGTTTTATTTTGGAGTGCATAGTTTGTCCCCTTTGGCCCAGGTATATAGGTGAAAGGAGGACAACATTTGCCAAAGCATATAGGATAAAAGTGAGGTGCTATTGGGAACTCTTTGAGGAACATGCCAGGAACTTGGGAACTCTTTGCTTTGACCTCACACAAGCCTTTATTCTTGTAATGCCCTTGTCTTTGGCCCTTACCTTACACATGATGTTCTCAATCTATGGAATAAATTCATGCCATAAACCATTGGATTGCTTAAGAAACATACCCAAGAGATTGGTATCTATAGCTACTTTGGCTTGCTATATGATTTCGCAAGAGTCAAAGTCATTTGTCTTGAACCTAGATTGAGATATTGATAGGCTGACTAAGTATACATTCCTCCAAGGATCTCTTGCCTGTGCAGCAATCAATTTCTTCCAGAAGGTTTTACTTTGTGATCCTGCTATGTAAATACTTTGAAGCATTTCTTGTCATGGTCATTCTCAGACCCATGTGGATTTGCAGGATTTTGAACATTGATATCAGGAAAGCCGAGTTAAGTTTGTGCAATCAACTGCAGAATGTGATAGAGGAAACACTGGGTAACGAGGAGTGGCTCATGTGGGCACAAGGTGTCATTGAAAAGGGATTTACTTGTTTTGATCTTCTTCTCACTCGCCATATTTTGAAGCACATCTTCATTTGTATGGTTGTAATGTGATTAAGTACCTGAACACAAAGTCTGCAGATGTAGGCAAGGTTTAAGAAGTGCAAGCATTATTTGAAGCTCCCTGGAAACAGAATTGTAAATGTAGAATGCTCCTCATAGATTAGATATCCCACTAGCCTTCCGTACTTGATTGTCTTTTATGATGCATCAATGCAGCTCTGCAGCAAATAGTGGAAAAAACTGCTGGGAAGTACTGTTTCGGGGACACAGTTACCCTCATAAGATCCATTTTTCTTTCATTTTTTTTTAATATCAGTCCTATTTCACCTTTGCTGCACCGTCTTGACTTATAGTTTCTGCACCTGATGACTGATCATTTCCAATGAATATGAATAGGTGGATAGCATTTTGGTTCCCCAAGTGGCAAGTGCAAACCACTTCCAGGTGGACATGGTGGTATGCAAGTAGGCACTTCCAAAGTGCTATGAATGATCTCTTTCTACAGTAATTGCTCTAACTGATTTTTGAAGCAGAATCTAATCTTTGCATTTCTGTGTGTAGGCATGATATCCAACAATCCAATGTGTTGTGGAAGCTTTGTATGAATTGCCTGAAGTTGAGGCTTCCATGCCTCCCAACCAGCCAGACACTCCAAAATCATGACTAATCTTGTGTGGCAAGAACTTACATCTAATGGTGCACCTCTGGGTTCTGCAAGATCAATAATGGGTTGGTGTGAAATACTTCAATCCATGGCAAGGGTGTTAAGTAGACTATGAATGCAGTATTTTTGGTTCATGGAGAAGAAATGAATGCTACAGTAGATAATAAGCCCAACATTTTGTATCAAACTATCACCAGGAATGATAGGAACTCGCTGTCCAATTGCTTCTCACTAGCTCAATCAGCTTCTGACAATGGGAATAGATAAGTCTATAAGAATCCACTCACAATTCTGAGCAAACAATTAGACAAAAATCTGGCAATCCTGACTTTCTGCACACAGCATGCAGACTCAGTCATATCAGCTTGCAATCAACAGGCATGTAATTGCTTTGAAAAAATAAACAGTTATGCATTAAACAATGCTAGATGACTTGTGGAAGGGGAATTACAGATGCACAAATTTTCAACCTGAAAGAAAACAGCGCGAGTCTTCAGCAGTCTTGGAGTGGCACGAGCAATTCCAGATACATGATTCTTCAACCTGAAATAAACAGGACATGAGTCCTTGGCAGTCTTGGAGTAGCATGCTACTGCACTGATCTTCCATCAAGATTCATAACCCTAGATTCATGTTGCCATTCTGTAACTCCCAAATCCAAGAAACAAAGACCCTGTGTCATCACACATAATCTTACATTATTTGAAGCTCATCATCATCTTCAAGCAGTCATGGCAGAAATTGAAAGTTCATATGGAGGGATTCTCAAGTCTTCAAGCTCACATTGCCGTTTTGTAACTCCCAAATCCAAGAAACCAAAACCATACATAATAAAACATGATCTTACAATTGCACTTCTGAACTCAAAATCCAAGGAAGAAAAAAAAACCATGTGTCACATGATCTTACAATAGTTGAAGCCCGTCATTAGATCTTCAAGCAGTTACAGCCAAAATTGAGTTCAAAATGGTGGGATTTCCTTTCAAGCTTGCATTGCAGTTCTGAACTCCAAATCCAAGAAACAAAAATCATACATCATAAAACACAATCTTACAATAGGTTGAAGCTCATCATCTTCAAGCAGTTATGGCAGAATTTGAGAGTTCACATGGTGGAATTCCTAAGGTATTTCGAGCTCACATTGCGTGTCTGAACTCCAAATCCAAGAAACAAAAACCATATGTCATAAAACACAATCTTACAAAGAATTGAAGCTCATCATCTTCAATCAATTATGGCAGAAATTGAGAGTTCACATGGTGGAATTCCTAAGGTATTTCAAGCTCACATTGCACTTCTGAACTCCAAATCCAAGAAACAAAAACGATTAGTCATAATAAACACAACCTTACAATAGGTTGAAGCTCATCATCTTGAAGCAGTTATGGCAGAAATGGAGAGTTCACATGGTGGGATCCCTAAGGTCTCTCAAGCTCAGATCTTTAAGGTCACTCAAGCCCACATTTCACTTCTGAACTCCAAATCCAAGAAACAAAAACCATAAGTCATAATAGACACAATCTTAGAATAGGTCGAAGCTCATCATCTGGAAGCAGTGATTGCAGAAATTGAGAGTTCACGTGGTGGGATTCCTAAGGTCTTTCAAGCTCTTGCATGGCAGTTCTGAACTTACAAATGCAAGAAACAAAACCCCTACACCATCAACAGGATCTTTACAACAGTTGAAGCTCATCATCATCTGCAGGCAGTTTGTATAATTCTCACAAAGTGCTGCTCATCAATTGCTAACATTCTTTCGAGCAACACAAAAACATGATTTGGTGCTTTGCTTGCCACTAGTGACTGCTCGTGGTACCTCAGAAACTGAGTAAGGTTTTCAGTCTTTTGGTGGTGCTTCAAACAAAGGAGCCAGGTCTGGATCCGCAAGGTCCAGATCCATCCAGCCCTTGAGAACCATGAACTCTTGGTAGTGTGGTGGGGGCGTCACGGGACGAGCCGCGCGGCAAAGCTCGTCGAAGTCGGAAGGAGGTCCATATACTCGGAGAATGGATACAAGAAACCTGGCTGCACTCTCGTCCAACAGCGGCGATCGCGGAGGCGGCATCTGTACCTCTAAGCGCTGCGATTGCTTCCTCGGTATTGTCTGCATGTTTCCCATAAGCCCCCTTCCTATGCTATTGCACACAATCTGCACACAATCTCCACAAAATCTGCACAATTCAATGGCAGCACGTCGGTAAACGAGAAGAAGCCGAAGTCTTTTGTTCGATGTCGAAGATCTGCTGTTGTCTGCGGCAGCAACGCTATCTTCCACAAAAGATTCTGATGCCGCCCCAAGGGATGCTCACTTTTTCCACAGTGAAGAAGATGGCAGCAAAACCTATCCATCCATCTCTGAGAAGGATTTCCTTGTGCGATTCTTCTGCACAGCCCACAGAGAACAACAACGAGACATGTAAGAAACTCTTGGAAAAATCCTCTCTGCCTCCACCAACATGTCGAAATGGTTGCCAAGGATTTCCAGAGTACTTGCAAAATCATCTTGCAGTCACCTCCTTCTTCTTTCCCTGCTAGATGTCTTCACAAGATGTCTTTTGTGCCAAAGTTAGGTTCACAGATCTGGTACTCTACTTCAGTAAGGAGCAGATACACACCAAAGCAGGAAAATTCTCAAGAAGAAACTCTCAATGCTAGAATCCCTGGTACTAAGCAGGAAGCTAAACATGAGTGTTTGTCTGACACAAATTGCAGAGAATACTCAGCAATCTTCAAATTGACCAGTTGCAGCTGCAAAATCCCTAGAAGTAAAGCAGGAAGCTCACATGAGTTTTTTCTGACAAAAATTGCAGAGAATCCTATCTCAGCAATCTTCAAATTGACCAGTTGCAGCTGCAAAATCCCTAGAAGTAAGCAGGAAGCTCAACATGAGTTTTTTTCTGACACAAATTGCAGAGAATCCTATGTCAGCAACCTTCAAAATTGACCAGTTGCAGCTGCAATGGCTGGACAATGAACTCTAGATTCCTCAGAAACAAAGAAATAAGTATGATCAACCAACTTGAATGTGGTGGTTCTCAAAGCCCATCATCATCTTCTTACTGGCATTGTATCAGAACGGTGAAGAAATTAGTATATGATCAAACATCATGAATGTGGTTCTCAAAGCCCATTCATGATATTACTGGAATTCTAACAAAAAGATTGTGCCACAGTTGTGTTTCGCAAAATATTGTGATATTCATCAATATGCATTGATCTTTTTCTCTGTAGCAATAACAGAACACTCAATATCTAGATGCTGGCTAGTCTCCAATGTATTGTTTGTCCATTAGAATTGTAGAGTGGAAGAAAGTAAATTAAGAGTGTTAGGTTTTACAGAAGTGAAGAAGCAGCACAATTCAATGGGCTTCACCTTGTTAACAGAGCTTTTTGCAATCAGACTCAACCATATCAGGACTGTACCTGCCATCAGCTGATGCAAACTGATCAAATTCAGTTGATACAAAGAGACAATTCTTGAAAGCTCAAATGAAGGGTACATACATTATCCAATGAAAAGCCCAGAGAATAATGAAGATCAAAACCCACCACACTCCCCAAGACAGAAAAATCTTGTCAAAAACTCACATAGCACACTCTACAGCCCTGTTCCAATAGATATGTACAGAAAGAAATAGACACCCAATCTCAAAGGAGACCTTTAAAGGCTCCATCATTGTCATGACAAAAAAGGACTCTACCTTTCCTGCAGGAATTGGATAGATATATCAATGTGACCTTCACCAAGGTTGACGCCTGCATACACCTTTCTTCCTTGTATGTACAGTTGTGTTGCAATAGAATCTGGAAATAGCTGTGCTGCAGTCTCATTCTCAAAGCATTCAAACAAGCCATTGGACTACCAAAGATGAAGTTAAAAGATGAGATACAATCAGTTCATTTTCTCTCATTCTAAATGTCGCATGATGATACACAACAGGAATTATCAAATCCTGATCATCAACTTCATCTCTGATCATATTGGAAGCTCATGTGGTGCAACAACAATTGTTAATGAGTTCCAGTTGCTTTTCTACAGAATGGGAGAGCACATTGCTCATCACTTAGACCACTGCAACAGATTCAAAGAGGAGAATACTGATCAAGTTTTGGCAGACACATCCTAGGCCAAAACTCCTTTACAGATACACAAATGAACTCCACAGTATTGATGCAATTACAACCCTACTGCTTTCAGCATCTACACACAGAACGAGCATGAAAATGCAGCACACATCCTCCCAACAGATGGATACCTGTGTTCCAAATCTACCTCATTTGCTTCAGCAGCTACAAAGGAGAATGCAGATGCAGCAAGCAATTTCCTGAGAGCTACATCTGCTATGAATCTACCTCATTTGCTCCTGCAGCTAGCTACACAGGAGAAGGGCGATGCAGCATGCAACCTTATGACAGATACATCTGCTGTGAATCTACCACATTTTCTTTAGAAACAACAACAGCAGCAACAACCAATCACATTCAATTGTTTCAGGATACAAGTAGTGAATCTGCTTGTTTATTACATGAATGTGTATGTGTTTTCAAGTAAGGAGATTCCCCTGATGCCTTCACATATGGGGAACATTCCAGTAATAGGGTATATGGTGAAATGCTCTACACAAAATTGGACCTAAGTGAAGAAGAAGAAGAAGAAGTCTGTCTGTCTGTCTGTGTGTCTAATCGGATCTATCTGCAAATCGCTCAACATCATCATCAGCTAGGTTTACCCCACCCATTCCTTCCCCGAGATCTGAACTGATGTTTGCCAGAAGCTGTGAGTCGTTGTAATGCGTGACTGCTTGCACAATTGCTCGAGCACGCTTGGCTGGATTGGCAGATTTGAAGATGCCTGATCCCACAAACACGCCATCGCATCCCAACTGCATCATAAGAGCGGCATCGGCGGGAGTCGAGATCCCTCCGGCACCGAAGTTGAGGACGGGGAGCCTTCCTAGCTGCTTGACGAGCTTGACAAGCTCATAAGGAGCAGAAATCTGCTTGGCAAAGGTGAAAAGTTCGTCTTCATCCAGCAGCCGCAACCTCCTCATCTCTCCCAACACCGATCGCGCATGTCTGACTGCTTCAACTACGTTACCAGAGCCCGCCTCTCCTTTGGTCCTGATCATCGCTGCGCCCTCTGCAATTCGACGCAGAGCTTCTCCCAAGTTGCGACAACCGCATATGAATGGCACACGGAAGTTGTGCTTGTTGATGTGGTTCTCGTCATCCGCCGGCGTCAAGACTTCGCTCTCATCAACGTAAGCCACTCCAATCGCCTCCAGAATTTGAGCTTCTACAAAATGTCCAATCCTCGCTCTCGCGATCACCGGTATACTCACCGCCTTCATGATCTCCTTGATAAGTCCCGGATCGCACATGCGCGCGACGCCTCCTCCTTCCTCTGCCCTAATATCGGCTGCCAGTCTATCAAATGCCATCACTGCAACTGCACCCGCCTGTTCAGCAATGCGCGCTTGCTCTACGTCCGTCACATCCATTATCACTCCTCCTCTCAGCATCTGCGCCTGCCCGACTTTCACCGCGTAAGACGATTTCATTACATCTCCATTGTCGAGTATCGCAACCACTCCACGAGTCCCCGAAGCTTCTGCCATGCCAGTAGCCCTCCTCTTGCTGCAAACCACTTGCCTGCCTCCTCTTTCTCCACTTCCTCCCGTCTCCTTGTCCTTCTTCTTCTTCTTCTTCTTCTTCAGACTTCTTTTCGCACGCGAAACAAAAAAACCTCCAAACAACAACTTCAATAACCAAAGCAAACCAGAGCAGACCAAAGCAAACCAAGCAAAAACAAAAGGAGAACAAACGCAAAGCTACATACAACAACAAAAAGGACTTCAAACAAGCTCCACAGATCACCGAATTCAACGATACGAATTGGAAACTGAGCAGTATGACACAATCTTCGTGATCAAATCTCGAACACAGAGCTTTCGTTTGGAAATTTCGAAGCTATTTGGCTGCGAATGTCGACCGGGTTTTGAAAGATTTCTTCAGTCAGTTTCCGAGTGTCCTTCTGTCTTCCTCTCCCCTCCCGCAAAGCACAAACGGAAGCAAAGGCGAAGAAGCAACGCCGAGACACGAATCCGTTTCATGTCCTTGTGAACGTTCTGGTCGTGTCTAGAGCTTTCCAGTAGAATCTACGGCTGCATCATGTTCCCCATCTATGTGGGGATGGTAGAATCTCATGTCCCCATGTGTCCGGAGTGAAGAAACCCATGTCCCCATATAATGTGTGGGGAGGAAACACCATGTCCCTATGTAGGTGAACCCCATGTTGCCATCCATGTATTGGGGTGAAAACCAAAATATCCCCATGTATGTGAAACCCATGTCAATCTGCATGAGGGAGGTAGAAACCCATGTTCCCATTTTTGTGAAACCAATGTACCCTTTTTAGCTCTATGTATGCCATGTCAAACCCATGTATGTAGAAACCCATGGCCCCATGTGCCCCTTATATGTTAAACCCATGTCTTCATGTATGTGAAACCTTTGAGAACCCCATAATTTTGAAACCCATGTCCCTATATATGTGGAGGGTAGACACGCATGTAGCTGGATGTATGCCATGTTTCTGCTTCATGTCCTCATGAATATTATGTTCATGTCTAGAGCTGAACTGGTCACACCAACTGTGACCATAGAAATTGCAGCAAAACCCCTCCACAAGAAAAAAATCAAGGAA
>Ga0209611_10010441_pt1 | contig 13680 bp, 9 predicted proteins | sample S1TSphgellanicum_3_FD_187693 | JGI IMG/M metagenome (GOLD analysis project Ga0209611, IMG submission 187693) | Host-associated microbial communities from peat moss isolated from Minnesota, USA - S1T2_Fc - Sphagnum magellanicum MG (SPAdes) (version 2) | ecosystem: Host-associated > Plants > Peat... | reverse complement strand
CCCATACAGTCTTTTAAGAAGAAGAGTTTTCCCAACTCCACCCATGCCCCATACTCCCACATAGCGAGGAGCTGCATCACTTCCTTCTGAGGTCACCAATGTTTCTACCCTCTCCACATAGCTCTCCGTACCAAACACTGATCCAGGCAAGTCATGAACCTCTCAAAAAGCTTCATCACATTCTTGTGCCACCTTCAGATTCAACATACAACTATCAAATATTAGCCCATTTGTTGCTCATAGAAAAAATATTAATACATCATCACTAACTTAAGGTGAATACTCTACACCAGGAAATTTGCATGGGGCAATCACTCTACACATTCATAATCATAAAAATCTCAAGCAAGCCCCCTGACCTCTTGAAAAAATAATTTAGCAGTATTTTATACAGAGGTAATGCTTCAATGTAAATGAAATATCAAACTAACTAGGTTATTGAAACTCACCTTTCCACAAGTAATGATAAATTGTAGAAGCAACTCATAGCTGGGATGTTCTTTACCTGGAGGCTTGCACACCTCCATGTGGTTGGCATCCTCAACCATGTAAAAATTAGCTCCTGCTAACCGTTGGGCGGAGCTAAAATCCACCAAAATTCCCTAGTCCAGTCATAGAACCCAAATTGCACATTCAGCACCAAACAACATCAAAGCATGACAGGTGTTTGGTTGGGAAAAATCAATTTCATCCAACACATACGTACCACATCCATTGGCCTGCCCTCACAAAAAGCATATATATATTGATTTTGTTTTCATTGACAATGTCATCAAAATCCACTGATAACTGTTCCATATCTCGTTGCCAGGGTCGAATGTTATCCACTATTCAAGGATGATGTCTGTTGTTGCATCTCAACAACTTGTTCACATATTTAGCAATATTGCTTGATCCAGCATGTAGAACAGCATAGAAGGCCACCCCTCTCACATTACTCAAAAACTCTTTCACACACTGCAGTGTAGCTTTCAACCATGAATTGGTAGCATTTTGGATGGCTAATCTCCTCTTCAATTTTACAACCAAGCTCTTCAACACCAACCCTCCAAAACTGTGCCCTATTAACACAATAGGATGATGCGATTCATACCTGCACAAAACATATTCATTTGCTATGCTGATTTTTCAGGAAATATTCAATTGCCTTCAACATTTCATATTAGTTGACTGAAATTTATCTTGGAGTGCACACCTCTGACATCACTCAAAAAAACCATTCCACACTTCTGCACAGCAGCTCTCCTCATGGCATTTTTAGAATTTAGAAAGTCAATGCCCTTTCCACTTTCAAAACCAAGCTACATTTGCCCAAGCATGGCATTTTCATAATCAAAGAGAGGTGACTTGTACCTAGGATTGATGAGAGTCTCGAATAGGTTATCCGCAATCTCTGATACATGATCATGAGGGGAGGTTACTACATGTGCATTGTATCATAGGGAGAAAATGCGCACAGCTTCCCCCAAATCAAATGGTAGCCATTCTTGAGGCCAACATACATCATCATGACCTTGTTGTGTCCATGTGCTACTCCAGGCACCACTACTGTCATTTGCAGTTAATTGGAGCCCATGGAAAAACACCACATCCAATTCAGTCCTTTGCTTGCCTTCAGGAGGCGGCCATAGCTGATGCACTGGCCAATCACTCTGCCACCAAAATTCCACATTCAAAACATTGCACAGTAACCAAAGTCCAAATCACAGCACCAGTGAGTATCAAAAATTTGCTAAGAGGACCGGCCACCAATTGATTTATGAACATAATAAAATGGGCAATTCAAATCAAAACGCTTGGAAATAAATTAGTATCACAGACTGGACCAATCTACAAGGTGAAAGGAACTCACAGAACTAGCAGCCATGATGATCAAGATTGCTTATCGTAGTTATACATAAATCCTTGATATGATAACACTCATAGGTGCAAAGTGTCTTAGTAGTGTCATTCATCGGTAAACTGCCATTCAGCTCTGTTTTTAAGAGCTGAGAGCAATCCAAAAATCCTCACTGCTTGGATAAGTGGCTCTTATAACATATAAGAGGACGGGTGTTGCTCTCAAGAACTCATGGCTTTTCATTCTTCATTGAATTGATAGGTGAAAAACAGCATGTTGGAAGATGCCATACAAATGGTGGTTTCGCTCTCATGCATCCATTTTGCTTTCATTCACACGAGAAGGGCAGAAAATCCCTGACAAACTTGTGCTGTTACAAATAGCATACCCTGTTGCACATTGTTGAACTCTTCTCTGAACTCCCAATCAAGCAATAGAGAGTCAATTTGTAGACTCTATCACCTAGCCACAGATAGATAGACAGCACCACTCTAAAAGTCAGACTCTGCAGGCACATTATTTGGGAAAAACCTGAACGCCTGTGAGAAAACAATACACAATATTTTATTCAGCTGGTTTTTGGCCCTTGAGTGATTGGATCTGCTGACATGATTAGTAGACAGTTGTTGACTCTTAAACAAAGAATTACTCCCAAGTGATCAAAAAGTTCACAAACCATCAGACCCTAAGCAAGATCCATGTTCAGCCAAAAATACCTAAAGAAAGAGAGTCCAGCACCTGGAAATCTTGCTTCATCAGGAACAATATCTGAGATTCCTTAGTCTGAAAGCACCATAAGAAAGAATAGCCATTGACAGATGACGCACTGAAAAGTTGCTATTGAATTTCAACAACACCCTAATCTTTTCAAAAAAAAAAAAACATGTGCTTAGTGCCTCAAAAACTGCCACATAGAGGGAGGTTCAATCCAGCTCATACAAAGGCAATCTGCAGAAGACAAGCCTTCAAAATGGTTCGAGGTCCTGAGCAACAACAGGTAGGACTCCTTCGTTCTGGAGTGTGATTTCAGGAACTCTCAAAACTAAAACTGCAAGTGACATTGGAAAGCAACTTATTGAATTGATCCATCATCTCATTCCAAGTGTTCAGCAAACAATAAATGCACAACCAATAAGAAAACATGATGGTACGAGTCGATCTAGCACAATATCACCAATTATGGTTTTGTAGATGCCCGAGAAACTAAAGTTGCTTGCAAGCTGGTAGCATACCAGGGAGATGGTCATCGGCTACAAGAATGCAGACTCCAGAGTAGCCAGAGTCGAAAACTAATAGCAATCCTTCAAAACACCGAGAGTTGGGAGCTATCGACGCTGGAGTACATCGTTCATTTCTCATGGGAGACAGGAAAACCATCGAACTTAGCAACATACCTACCGTGTGAATTTTCCATGGATGTTCCCCGTCCTGAAACGACACAACACCGAGACACACAGGACTGATCTTCTGTACTCTCCACACCACATTGGACAGTACAGTTCAGTGAAACTACATGAAGCTCGACCACTGGTTCTATTATAACCTCCCAGGGGAAACACTGGTCGAAAACACCAAGACGCACGGGACCTCTTCAAACTTCAACAAACCCCCAACCTATGTGAATTGTACGCGGAGCTTTATAATATGCAACAGCAATCTTCACATGTCCAAAACAAGCTGCACGACGTGTAGGCAATCCGGCGCGAAAAAGGAAGTGACAGAGAGTGGCCGGAGCGAAGAAAAATGTCAGAAGAGGAAAGTGAAACCAAAAAAGTCTACAAGCTACAGCTACCACCGAGACAAGAAGCAATTTCTTTCTTGCTGCGCAAGGGAGAAAGCTGCATCTAAAAGTACCTCTTGGGGAGGTGGAAAACGCTGTCAGGTCTTGAAATCTCTAAAGTATAAAATTTGATGATAAAATTAGTCGGAATTGCTTGAGAAAAACACAAATTTCCCAATTTTTTGTTAAAAAGGGGACAATTCACCTGAAAAACGCTGGTGCTTACTGCGCAGGTAGTCTTCCTCGCTACAGCGCTGTAATGTTCTCAACTGTGTATTTTTGTCAATTTTGTGATGTCAAAAATTTGGCAAACTTTTCTTTAAAAAATTAGCAAAATTAATCAAAATTACTAATGTTTGTTTGTTCAAATTTGTGAAGTAGGTTTGTTGGTAATCATGCACAAGAGGGTTTGGCCAAACTGGGCTAGCAGTCTGAGGGGGAAGTAGTAAAATGTAGAATTCCTCCTTTAATTTGGAGGCTTGTTGTATCATATTTTTTAAATATAATGATTATAGACTTTTTTTCCTTTCATAATGTGGCAACTTCCATTATAAAAAACACATTTTCCCAAAATTTTCCCAATCTGTAGTTAAATTTTTTTCCCCAATTGGTCCATGCAATTTTGTGTTCTAATTTTCATTAAAACCTAATGCGGTTAGGGATAACTTTCCTCCCATAGATACATATGCACCCTTCTTTTGAAAGTTTGGTAGTTATCAATGTTCAAGTTATCAATGCTCAAAATCTATAAACATTCATCATGACACATCCTTTAAATCTATCTTGAAGGATAACTTCATTCCTTTAGTAATTAGAGCCCGCATTTGTTCTTGTTCGAGCAAAGGGTCAAGGCAATAGTTGATTGCTAGGTCATCTATTAGTTCATTTTGCATCGCACATTTTATTTTCATCTTAACGTTGTGTTTTCATTTCAATTTGATTCAACCTTCAACATTTAATCTTTTCATATGTGAATGTGGACATGAGTTAAATGTATCTAACATGCATCCAACATGTTATCTATTTGGAAGTTAGCAAATATCACACATGACACCATCAGAAATGTCATGTATGCCTTTGCTTCTAAAAATGACCATGATGTATGGAAAGAACGGTGGTACACCTTTACATCAAGAACTTCATTACAAACCAATCTTTACACAACCTGTGAAGACCAGGTTTTTGTTGTTGATCGCATAACTACAAACCCAACACGAGAGATGATGGCTACAAATGTCATTAATTGACCAACATGTGCAACTACAAGATTTAACACCATTATTAAAATCCGCAAGTATGAAAGGATTCATGAGAAGCACCATTTTATTCTGATCACCATGGAAGTGCATGGCACATTTGGGCATGATATATATCGTTTCATTAGGGAATGTGCTTGTTTCTTCAACAATAAATGATCAAAAGGTCATTTATCCTTGTCCTTTTGCATTCAATTTTTTAGGCAGCATGTTAGTATTTTCTTTAATGTGCTTAACCTATACTATAGAAAAAAAGATTGTGCTGATGAAAGATGATTGTTTTAGGCCTCCTATTACAATTAAATCTCACAACTTGCATGAAGGCAACATTAGAAGGGTTGTGGGTGAAATAACTTCCTACCACAAAAGGGATTAAAGTTCTCTCCCTTTTCTGGTTCGTGTAGGTTGCTTGTTTTTTAGTCTTCCCTTTTGTTTTCTGCATGATGGTTTCGGCCATCAATTTCTAATCGATTATTTTATCAAAACAAATAAGAATCTAATGACCTTGGGATTAATCCAAGTTTATATAATGTCAATTTTTTATAACTAAATATAATTCATATTTTTTTAGAATATTCAAATATTATGATGCACATGTTTTTACTACAATATTTATATCATAGATTTATAAGTTGCAAGAAAATCATTGTCATTAATTTAAATAGGACAATTTTAGGTTTCATGAGTTGACCTTCGACAATTCCAAACTAGAATTTATTTGGCCGATTATCAAGATTGGCATGAAAAAAATTCTTTTCAATTTATTTTTTTAATGTTTTTTTAACACCATATTCACAAGTAAATTTTCAATATTTATGTGTCTTATTTCTTTTCAATATTAAATTCAAGTTGCATTACATTGTTGTTCATGCTTCTGATAACTATATTACAATTTAATCACAAATAATGGGAATTAATCACAAGGGGAATATAATTGGTCTTCAAATAAGAGTGTAGGTATTCATTTATTATATATTTCATTTGTTTATTGTGTTGACATCACAATGAAGTTAACATTTCTGAATAGATTGTACATGTGACTACACTTATGCAATCCATGTAATTTTAATTGTTAATGTTGTTTGCAACTCCTTTTTTAACACAAATTGCAATAAAAAAATTACTTCTTTTTTTTTCTAGTCCCCCTCCCCCCACTCATCTTTTTGTGCCAAAAAAAAAAAAACCCCTTCCCAAATGCATTGGAAATTGCATCAACAGAAATTCAGCCTCAATGCACCCAAGGCCCCACATAAAAAGGCCTTCAAAACCCATCTTAAACAAAAATAAAATAATGACAAAAGGCCCACAACCTACCAACTTGGATTTTCAAAATTCCAACCATTTACACGACACCTAGGATGCAATGTAAAGGGATTACCAATAATTAGTTACATGCATTTGCTCAAAAAGTTGATTCAAATTCTAGAGAAATGAACTAGTAGTTATGGAAAAAAATCAAGAAACCACCCAATATTGAAATGTTCACCACGTGTTAATGTGGACAATGGGTTTATTCTTTTTTGGGGACAAATTTGTTAAACATTTCTCATTAGAGTTTCAACAACTCAACAGATTTTGTCAGGTCTATAATGTAGAACATTAAATTTTGTGTAAGATTTTATTTTGTTAGTGGAATGGTACACCATGTTCAATGTCAAAAAGATTTCCCCTATTTCTTGTTTGGTGGGGCATTACCCCTAGGGAGTGACTTAGATGGACAAATGGGCAATTAAGGGAAAAAAAAACAAATAATTCTTTTGTACTGGTTGTAATGAAGACCTTTTGCTTATTTAAGGTCTTCCCTATTGCATTGCAATCTGGAAAAGTCTATTGTTTGAAAATACATATGAGCCTAAAAAAGTCGCAAACCCTCAAGTTATGTTTGAATGTGCAGGCTTGAAGTGGGTAGTATATACCTCAGACTACAATAGCATAAGTGTCAGTAAAATGTCACACCTATTTGTATTAAAATATGCTAGAGGGAAGTCCCCAGCAATGTTTTTTTTGGGGTGAATTTCAAATACTAAGTCTTTTGCACTACTAAGTTCAAGACTAAATCCCGATGCAACGAGTAAAAAATTGAGTTGAGGGACTATAAAGGACCATCCTTTTTAGCGGCTATTGTGAACCATCACCCACTTGGGTACCTTTACCTTTTTGAGTGAGACCTATTAGTGGCCATATTAAGTTCAAAAAATGTTAGATTTGATCTCAAAGACCTTAGTTTAGTCTGAACATGGGAAAATTGTAATATTTAAAAATAATTTAAATGGATTTTGAAATTTTTACCATGGTACCAACTTGGGTGCTGGTTCACTTAAGGCCCTTTCTAACAACCTTGGTCTAAACATTGTTCACTCAATCTTGAATAATTAGTTCAAGAATTTTAATCAATAAATAAGGTAGGCTCAAGAGGTGTTATTAGTTTCTTTCATCTTGTTTGCACCCTGATCCAAAAGGAGGAATCAAACAAGTAAATGGAAAGTTACTTATTGATGGTGTTACATATAGGCTGGTTAAAACCTTATGAGATTTCTGAAACTTAATGCAAGTGAAGGATATTTTGCATACATTCTTACCAACGAATGAACTAAATGGTGTTTCTATATGAAATGTGGGATTTGATTAGAATACCTATATGACTCCACATTAACACTATGACAAAATGAACCTTGACATTGGAATGGAACAATGGCATGTGGTGGTTTGGACGATGTTGTGATATTAAATCCTACTTCCAACATAATAGTGGGAACAATGTTTTCACAATGGGATAAGAAAAGGCATGATCACCCTATCTACTATGCGAGTTAACAATTGATTCCAACAGAACGAAATTATGTTATTATAAAATGAGAAGCTTTAGCAATCATCTTTGCAATGAAAAGTTTTCACCATTACCTTTTAGGTAACAAATTCACCATTGTTACTGACCATCAAGCTCTCAAGTATTTACTTTCAAAGCCTAACCTGACAAGGAGGATTGCATGATGAATTTTGTTACTTTAGGAGTATGACTTCATAATCAAGGATCAACCAAGAAAGAAAAATAGAAACATCGACACGTTATCACGAGCTTATGAAGAAGTGGGATATTGTTCAAAAGATGATGTTTTTCTAGATGCAAAATTGTTTGCATTAAATGTAGAAAAGGTGTCAAAAGAATACAAAGAAGTGGTGGAGTATCTTTTACAACACAAATTTCCAAATAGAACCAACAAATAATTCAAGGGAAGGATCACCTTTAAGGCACACCTTTATGCCATTTTTGGGGATTACCTTTACCATCAAGGAAAAGATGGGGTTTTGTGACGGGCTATTGAAAAGGAAGATGTTTTGACACTTCTTTTTGAATCCATGAAGGCATTCGTGGAGGTCATTTTGCTGAATGGATTACTATAGAAAAGATCTTATGAGGAGGGTATCATTGGCCAACAATTTCTAAAGATGCGATGGAATATTGTAAGACTTGTGATGTGTGCCGAACATTTGCAAACAAATTTGTGGTTCACATTCATTCATTACAAAAAAAACATGTATTTTCAACTAAGCTTTGCGACTAAATTTAGTCACAAACAACAATTGCGACTAAAATATCTTTAATCACTTAAAACAAATCACATGAGATAAATTAATCACAAATGACAAAAGGTATTAGATGAAAAAAAAAATCAACATATATAAATTCATCCTTTGATTCCATTGTATACATATTCTCACACGTGAGTAACATGTAACTATTTTGGACATAATTGAAAGCAAATGATGTGTTGTCATGTGTCCCAATATTTGATTATTTAAGATATTATTATTATTATTATTATTTTGAAATAATCTAGGATGTTCAATTCAAATGTTTGGATGATCTTATATTGTGACACATGGCCCAATGTAAATATGCCACGTGACACTTTTAAAAATGATTTAATAAGAAATTTTAATATTAAGTTGGTAGGTACCTAGGTAGGTACATAAGTAGGTGTTTATAAAGCTAAGTTAAATACTTATTTACCTACTTAGGTAAAAAGGTAAGTAGGTAGATTTTAATTTCCTATGTTAAATACTTATTCATATAGGTAGGTACTTTAGTAGGTAGGAACATAGGTTAACCTAGTTGGGTAGGTCAAGAAAATAGATAAGTAGGTTGAGGAGGTAAGTATTTTAAAATTGTGCATAATTTGTTTTTTTTGTTTTGAATTAAACCTTTTGATTGGCTAATCCCATGTGCACAAATTTCTTAATGTGAAATTGAATGACCACACCCCTTGTTTCTATAGTCTTCAAAATAGGAATGGATAACAAACAACATGGGATAAATTTCGAGTTCCAACTTCCTCAAAAATTAAATTAAAATTCCAAAACCTTTTTCATGCCTTATTTTCTTAAGTTTTAGATTTTTAAACAATTTAAGTACATGGTTAATTATATAATCATATAATTAATAATGATTAAATTTACATATATGTAAACTATAAACTATACATTACCAATATAAAGTATCCATTATCAATTACTTAAATAATTATTAACTTTTTAATATTTAACAAACTAACTATCTAATTCATCACAAGTTGTTCATACATAACTCCTAAATAATTAAATAATTAAAAAAATGATTATGTTTTAAATTTTCGTTTCAATATTGATAATGTAAAACTAATTGAATTACTATAATTAAACACCAACTATTTTAAATATTTATTTTCAAATTATAAATAATGAACTAACAATTGATATTAAAAAATAAATTCTTACCCAAGGTTTTTTTATTAAAAAATTAAAATAATTACATTAATTACTATATAATTACATTTAAATTTTTAAAAAAATTTATAGGTCAAATAATATTTTTTCTTTTGGTATTTATTAATTATAAGTACAATAATTTGCTAAACATAACATTAATTTTATAATTACTGAAAATTTACTATAAAATATTTATCATAAATGATTAATTTTAAAAAAATGTATAATAGTTCCTGAACTTTAAATAATTAAAATAATAATTTTAACCATAATTTTTCCAAATTTTCAATTCATTTTTAAAGTTATAAATTACAGATTGTGAATAATTATGTTCAATTAGAAAATAATTATGCACATACTTATTAATTCCTATCTGAAGTAATTGCAATGATTTTAAAATAATGTAACATTAATGACACTAATTGATTTCTTTTACAATACGAATATAAATTATATAATATAAAAATCCGTGTTATAACAACAATTACTTTGTGTAACTTGTAATTAATAAAAATAATAATTTATAATAATTTGTAATTATTATAAAAAGTGATTTATTATGGATAACACTTGTAGGAAAAACCTTTAAAACTGAATCAATAATTCTCTGAATTGAAATAGTAATTGAGCATTCAAATTTCAATTTTTGGATCAAATAATTTTTGCAATTACATAATTAATTTCAGAATTGAAAGGTTATTTTTGAGATTCAAATAACAATATTCAAAATTGAAATGTCCATTTTAGGATTCAATTACTAATTTTCTACATTCAAATATTACTTTCGAGAATCAAAAATAATAATTTGGAATTCAGATTTAAGCTTTCAAGTCAAATAATTTCTTAAAAATTAAATTAAAAAATTCAGAATTGAATATCAAATATCAAATTTAAAAGAAAATATTCAAAGTCCAAATAGCAATTTCTAGACTAAATTATAGATTTTTGAATTGAAATACTAATTTTTAGATTCGAAAATTATAATTTAGAAGTCAAATATGAGTTATCCATGAAATGTCATTAAAAGTTTTATGTCATCGGTGAAATATGATTCATTCACAATTTTATTTCATCTTTTATGATTCATCCAATTTCCATGGATGATGAAATTCACTTGATGAAATAAAGTTTAGATCCATGAAATGTCATTAAAATTTTTATGTCATTGATGAAAAATAACTCATTCACAATTTGACTTCATCCATTAATATTCATCCAAATTCCATAAATGAAAAAATAGTGAACCATGATTTGTGAATTTGTACTAGATCAATGATAAGACTTTAATGGATCAAATTCCAGATGAAATAAAATTGAATATGAGTTATTGTCCAACATTTTATTTCATTCTTGAAAGTTCATGTGGGTTGTCATGTTAACATCACCACTTAGCTGGTCTTTTTAAACACAAGGCAAAGGTTACCTTTATTGTAAATTTTCTTATAATTAATTATAGGCACCTTATTTAAATTTAATTATACTATAAATTATATAGTTTTAATAAGTTACACCTCATATGTTTTGCACACGTGTTTCAAATAAAATGGAAGTAACCTCCCCATGATCCTACCACTATGGATGTGGTGATTTAAACATGACACAATTCTTTTATTAAAACTACCATTGCAATGCCAAGTAGGTGGAACATAATGGAAAATAGGTAGCATATATATGTGATCAAAACCAATTATTTATTTTGTTAAAAAAATTTGGTGTTGCTATTGATCACAAGAAGCCCCAAAAGAATAACAAAAGAGAAGTTTTTTTTTGGCCTTAAAATCTAAAGTCTTGTGGTCAAAGTTATTTAGACAAGAGGTAATGCTTTGATTAAAAAAGAAAAAAATTGCAATGGTTATAGTTGGAACACTTATCAAAAGGTCGGATGACTATTTTTTTATATTCGTCATTTTTAAAAAGTTATATTTAAAATTTTTATTGGCAATGACAATACATGAAATGACAATACTCCTTGTTCCATTATCAAACAAAACTTTCCTTATAAACATCCAAGACTTAATCCATTCATTAAATAACAAATATTTTCAAGATTACGTGCAAATCTTCAAACCCTATTGGAAACTTGTCATTTGACACGTAATATGCATATTAGGTGCTCAAGAACATAAAATTACCTCATGTGGATCCATTTCAACTACTAAATTTGATGTATTCCAATATTATGCAAAATTTCATATCTTTTAATAGAGAGTAAGAATTTGATATCCTCATTGATTTTGAGTAGCTCTTTTCCATACAAGACCTCTTATGGCATTGCAATACCTCATCTTTCTTGTAATGCAACTCGCCTACTATACTTCTTTTTCCCTTACACAATTTGTGTTTATTTTCTTTGATTACTTATTGATATTTAGATTTTGGATTGTTGGTATTGTTGTATTGCTTCGTTACCTTCTTCACTTTATGGTCCATAATTAGTTAATTAATTAATTCACTTCAAGTGAATACAATTACACTTAATACAATGTAACTCCAATTTGAATTGGATTTGAAATACAATTCAATTGAATGCAATTCCAATCAATTGAATTGAAATTAACTTCAATTGAACTTCACTTTGGGCAATCAATTTAAGTTGAATTCAAATCCAATTTGAATTGGAGTTCCTTGACAATGATTGTTGATCTTCACAATCCAACACAAGAGAAAAAAATCCACAATATGTTTGAACACAAATGGAAAAGGAGGCACCTTCCCTCTTTGTTCAACAATTTTTTATTGAAATGCTTATTTACTTAAGAATTGGTTGATTGTGTGAAATTGTCAAGTGGGCAACCACTAATGAACTTTATACTTATTTGACCTAAATCAATTTTGATTATCATTGTCACTAGAATTATTTGCCAATATGATCACAATGATTAAAAATGAGGTATATTTTAACTAGTGTGACCCGGGTGCCTTGCCACCCATGAACACGCACCACCCCGGTTTTCCCATTTTTGAGGCCATCCAATGAATGAATTTTACCTCACTTTTACAACCATGGAACACAATGGGGAGACATATAGACACCTTACAATATTTAAATTTTTTTATAAACAATGACATTGCCATCCATTTGAAATTGGAACATATTTAGACCTCTTTTGTTGTTATCACCATTCATTGGTAGGCATTACATATCTCTGCCTTATATATATATATATATGATTGTATAATCACATTGACTTAGGTAGGAAGCAAAAGAAAAAAAATATTATGTTTAATGCTTGAGAATGGGAGGGATCTTACAACTTAAGTAGGTATACTTGGTTCTCTGAGATGTAAGATCCTTCCCACTCTTAAGGAATATCTATAATTCTCCCTTCTTACCCTCATGATCTACATATGTTTCAGTTCATGATAACTTTTACCTCATGCTTTATGATAGATAAAGCCCATAGGTGGGGAACATTCCAAAATGTAGGGTAATCAACTATGACCTCATCCTAAGCCCTTTTATTTTGGGAATGATGCTACCTTGGAGCTCTATCCTACACAAACAACCCATGTCTATTGCTTAAGGTTCCACTCATTTAACATTTTTATGGAATATTATTTGCTTGACTAAATTGCGAAGTTGATTTTGCATTTTCAACTAGTCCACCTTGTCAAATTACCAAATTGACATCCATTTCATGAGTTTGCCAAGTCGAATTTGCTTCTTGTCATTAGGTTCACCAAATTGTCAATCACACACATTGCCAAGTTGCCAACTCCATGTCACCAATGCTACATTGCCAACTCATCAAGTCTATTGAACTACCCAAAATGCTTTGAAATGTTACAAGTTGCCCAATATTGCTTGAAATGTTTTTTTGGGGGGCCCAAATCTTGCCCCAAAAAGTAAGACAACCCAATTTTCACACATTGCCGAAGGGCTTTATTTGTTTCTATTAATTTTGTTTCATTCATGAGAGCTCATCCAAACTTCATTCATAAAATTCCATCTACCAAAATTCATAACAAGATTATTTGCTTTATGTTAGTTATTTCTTGTGTTAGTTCACTTTACCTACTTCCCAATTCCACTTTGCCAAATGGTGAAGTCGAGGTTA
>Ga0209611_10010440_pt1 | contig 13682 bp, 3 predicted proteins | sample S1TSphgellanicum_3_FD_187693 | JGI IMG/M metagenome (GOLD analysis project Ga0209611, IMG submission 187693) | Host-associated microbial communities from peat moss isolated from Minnesota, USA - S1T2_Fc - Sphagnum magellanicum MG (SPAdes) (version 2) | ecosystem: Host-associated > Plants > Peat... | reverse complement strand
ACTGCAGTTGTTCGAGATTTGGGTCTGATGCACTTGGTATCTGGATCCGAGACTTACAAAACGGCATCAGGAGCCGTTACACAGGCTCTCGGTCGAATCGAAGAAGTACTGATCAAGGTCGGAGGTGTACAATGCACCATGACTTTCATGGTGGTAGATACGGATAGTTACGATGTACTGCTTGGGCTTGACCTTCTCATCAAAATTGGAGCGATCGTCGACGTGGAGCAGGGGTTGATTCAGGTGAGGCGCGGTCCAGGATCTAATGTGGAAGTCCTGCCACTGACCATGGTGAACATGTTGCAGAAGTTGAACTCGGAAACCGTGATCCCAGTTGATGCAGACGCTCTGAAGCACACACCTAGGAACTTGGATGCACTGTTCAGAAAGTCGTCCTTGCATGATGAGTATGACGCCAATGTACAGATAGACACCCGGGAGTCGGATTCCGACTCTGACTCGAATGAGAGCTATGACCAGGTAGTCCAAGTGGTGGAGCCAGTTGATGGCGCACCTGAGTTCGGTAACACCGAACTTGAAGAGCTGATATTGTTAGAGGGACCTCAGCAAATTCTACAGCTAACACTGCAGGAGCAGGCTAATGATCTCAAGAAAAAGGAGATCACAAATGCAGATGACTACGCCGATTGGATTCAATGGGTTGCTGATGCAGAGCGGGGAAAGCAGGTCCTCTCTGGAACAGGGGAAGGTGTAGAAGTGCCTGTGTTACTACAAGTTCAACGTGAGGACATCGCTGACTCTCACAACAGCATCAAAGCACAATTGGATCACAATCGAGAGGCGGATTCAAGGTGGGATGAGATTCGCCGGAAGATGCGAGTGGATCAGGTGCTGAATAAGGAGATGGGACGACAACTCTGGAGAGTCTTGGAACAATATCAAGATGTGTTTGCTTGGAACAAGGGGGAGCTAGGCTGTTGCACTATTGGAGAACACTTGATTAACACCCAAGGCTTTCCTCCTTGTAGGGTGGCTCCAGGGTGACTATCATATTGGGAGGAGGCAGAGGTGAAAAGGCAGATTAATGTGTTGGTGGAATTGGGAAAGATGAGGGCGAGTGACTCTGCATACGCATGTCGTGTGACTCTGCCAGTGAAAAAGGATGGGAGCAGACGATTCTGTGGAGACTACCGGCCACTCAATTTGCAAACCCGGCGAGATTCGTTCCCCATGCCTCTTGTTGATGATGTAATTTCTCAGCTGGGCAGATCAGCTTGGTTCACTGCACTTGATTTGCAATCAAGTTTTTGGCAGATTAGGATGGCTCCTGAAGACAAGGGGAAAACCGCGCTGATTACCAAGAGCGGGTTATATGATTGGACAGTCATGCCGTTCGGCCTCAAGAACGCTACAAGTACATTTACACGGACCATGTCTGAGGTCTTCAAGGATTTGGGAGACAGGTTCCTCAAGGTATTTGTAGATGATTTCAACATTCACAGCGAAAGTTGGGAGGACCACCTCCAACACCTGGAAGTGGTGCTCTCCAGACTCAGGGAGGTGAATTTAAAGTTGAATCCAAACAAATGCTGCTTTGTTGCTAAGAGCATTGTGTTCTTGGGACATGTAGTCAATAAGGAGGGTACTAAGCCCGATCCTAGTAAGATAGATGCAGTGCTGCGTTTTCCAGCGCCAAAAACAGTAACCAATGTCATATCCTTCTTGGGACTGACAGGGTATTATCGAAAGTACATCAGGGGATATTCGAGGGTAGCCAGTCCTCTGTTTGAACTAACAAATACGGACATGGCGTTTGTATGGGATCAGAATTGTCAGAGGGCATTTGACGATCTGAAGAGAGCGCTTGTGGAGGCCCCAATCCTGGTAAGACCTAACTTCAAGGAGCCATTCTGTCTTGATGTTGATTGGTCAACAAAAGGGGTGGGTGCCGTTTTATCACAGAGGGAGGGCAGATGCGAGAAGGTAGTAGCTTACACCAGTAAAGCTCTGACTGTGGCTCAAAGGAAATTCCACCCCATGGAAGGGGAGTGTTATGCATTGATATGGGGAATCTTGCACTTCAGGCAGTATTTGCACCAAACACATTTCACTCTGAGAACGGACCACAAGCCACTTGAATGGCTGGCAATAGTATCTGACGCGCATGGGAGAAGGGGAAGGTGGATTGACATGCTGCAAGACTTCAGCTTCAAGATAGTACACCGGCTAGGTATAAGACATGCGAATGCTGACGCCTTGAGCCGAAATCCAGTGGGACAGGCTGTGGATGATGATGATTTCTATCAAGAAATCCAGGATGATCCGAACATATGGGGTGGATCCACCAATGACGCTGCGAGAATGTTTGTTGTCCAATATGGTCAAGATTCGGAGTGGTTAAGAATCAGGAGGCTGATACGGGGACTCACCGAACATCGCAGTTGTTGTTTTGGAATCAATCATTGGCGTTGCTCGCCACCTCACCAACTGTTTATGCTTGACCTTGTGACCGCAACAAACGCGGATGAGGAGGCTACCCCAAATGTGGAAGTTGTGGGAGCAGCAGAGGATGAGGGTTTAGAAGCCACTCGTGGCAAGCAGGCTCTGCAGAAGGGCCAGCTCAAGTACTATGATAAGCAACAGCAGTTAGAGCTAGTCTTGGCTGCTCAGGAGTTGTCTAGGCTCAGTCATCATGAAGTCAATCTGACGGAATTAGGGAAGGAAGAAGACTATGGAGTGGGAACGGAATGCACTGACATCTGGGGTGATACGACCTGTCTAGTGCTGCTGAAGGAAGGGATGCTACCAGACACATGTGACCTCGAGGAAGGCAAGAGGGCGAGAAGACGAGCAAGCAACTACTGCTGGAGGGAGCAAAGGCTTTACTTCAAGGGACTGTATGTGCCCAAGCTTGAGGAAAGAATACCACTGGTAGTTCAGATGCATCAAGATTTGGGGCACTCTGGAGAACATAGGATATCGGCTGAAATCTGTAGAAGGTATTTCTGGCACATTAGGATTAAGGATGTCAGATCAGTCATCAAAACGTGCCAGTAGTGTCAGCTGGTAGGGAGTGAGGGCAGCATTCGCTCTGGGGATGAGCAGCTCAAGAGTATTCCAATTTGCGACTTATTCCATAGGGTCGCTCTGGACACTACAGGACCACTACCTGAAACTAAGTCAGGAAACAAATACATCCTGGTGGTCATCAACCATTATTCCAAGTGGTGTGAGGCGAAAGCAGTTATTGATCATGGTGCCAAAACTGCGGCCAGATTCTTGGAAGATGACATTATCTGCAGGTATGGGGTCCCCAAGTTTGTGCTTACTGACAATGGTGGAGAATGGGTTGCAGAATTTGATTTGATGTGCAAGGACTACGGGATCCAGCATCAGCGCACTGCACCTCAATGGCCTCAATGCAATGGGATGGCGGAACGCATTATTAAGACCATCAAGCACGGCATCACAGTCCTTGCTGCAACACCAGGGAGTGTGGATTGTTGGGATGAACAACTGGCCAAGATTTTGTTTGGGTACCGATGTGGAATCCAGGCTAGCACAAAATTCTCGCCTTTCATGATCCTCACTGGTCGGACCCCGCGTCTTAGGGCAGACAATTATCTACACGGTCTGACCATTGTAATTGATGATAGTGATGATGTGGAAGTTGCTGCAACACACTTCGTGCAGAAAATGGAGCTTATTGCAAGCATCCATGAAGACGTCTTGCTCAATGTGGAGCAAGCACAAAAGAAACAGAGAAAGGCCTATGCTGCCAAGAAAGGTAAGCACCTGTTTGAGGGTCTGATTACAGGGGAGACAATGGTGAGGATGAAAAAGCCAGGAAAGAAGCGAGCATTGGCTGCAAGCTGGGAAGGCCCATACCAATTCATGGGCATATTGATGGTAAAGGTAACTTTGACTTTGAAGAGGGATGTCGAATCTGTACCATCCAGGATGCTGATGGAAACCAGTGGGAGAGATCCCGAAGGGACCTTCAGATCTATCATGTTCCACCAAACTAAGAGAAGTTGAGGGACTCAGCTCTTTAAGAACGGAGGGGTTACATATGTAATGTGAAAACAGGTTTCCCCTAGTGTGAACACATTAGGGACTTGAGCTTTGCTATGAGTATAATTAGTTGTCCTGATTTTTGGCGGTGGATAACTCTCCGTGACGGCTGCATGGAGATGCATGGAAGATCTGTGTTTGGGGTGTGAGGGAGGTTGTACAGGGCAATGGCGGTGCGAATGATGAGGATGTGTGGAGGTGCATTGATGGGCCGCAAAGAGGAGGAAGGACTAGGCAGAACGGGAAGGTGGGGGAATGGAGGAGGAGGCAGGAGGATTTGGGTAGCTGATAGATTTTGGGGAGAGAACAAAGAGAAGAAGGGGAGCTGAGGAGATTGCTAGTTGCTGATTGTCTTCCATTACGTTAGCAACTAGAAGACGGCAGCTCCAGGATCTGAGGGGAGGAGAACTAATGAAGGTTAGGTGTGGAAGAGGGAAAGGGCCAGAAGGTGATCTGAGCTTGTAGAGATGCGCGTCGAAGTGATGCATGTAGAAGTTCTGGTAGTGGGTCTTTGGGAGCATTGGATATGTGCCTTTTTTTTGAGGATGGGCAGAGCTAGAGGTATAGAAGCTATGGACTTTAATTAGGAACTTGGTAAGTTTGTCTACTCCGGAGAAGAGGAGTCTACTACATTCTGGCAGAGAGAATTCAACAGTGCTTGTGAAGGTGTTTTTGAGCCTTCCTTTTTGGTTACAACTAGATGTGACTATGATATACCCAATGCATACCTAGGTAGGTGTCTAAAATACATGATAGGAACCTAGGCTCCTTAGGAGATAGGTTAAATACAATTGTACATAGTAAGTAGTAGTTATTTAGCCATGTTTAGCCATGTTTCTAGCTTAAAGTAATTATGTTTAGTCATGTCTAGCTTAAATGATTGTGTTTAGCTTCATTTATGTTAGTTTAATTATATTTCATTTAAATATTTGTGTTTAGTATAATTTCTTTATTAATTTACTAATGTTTAACCTATAGGTAATTTCTTTAGCCAAAATTATTCTAAATAATTATGTTCAGTCATGATTAGCATAGTATAACTTAGGTCTAGCATAAATTAACCTAGTTTATTTTAGGTGTAATGTATAAATTGACTTAATATAACTTAGAAGTCTAACCTAGCTTGGACATAGTCTAGGTCTAGCCTAAATTAACTAAACTCAATTTAGGTCCAACCTAATTTAATCTAGGTTTGGCCTAGAGCCTAAGTAGTCTTAGGAGCTAGATTAGGTTTTTTTAAAAAAAACCTAGGATTGTTTATGTACCTAAGCTAGGTTAATTAATATTATAGGTTGACAAATTAGTTCATCTTAAATCAACCTAGGGAGGTTTAGGTCTAGGCTAGGTTGGTAAGTAGTAGGTAGGTTGATTTAAATTAACATAAGGTGGGCAAGGTTAATCCAAGGCTAAAAATTTTGAGCTTTATACCTTTGTTTTAAATATAATTAGTATAAGAAAATGTGGTAGTGCAATGGATGAAGAGGAATTGAGCCCCAAAATGAAGGTGAAGGGTTCAAGTTTTCACTCTTGCAATCTTAAACCACTTTGTTTAGGTTAGATAGCCTAGTCTAGGCTTCTTGGGCTAAGAATTCAACATTTGTTTTTAATTCAAGCCACCTAGCCTAGGTTAACTACCCTAGGTTGCCTAGCGTAGGTAGCTAGCCCAGATAGGTTAAACTAGGTTGACTTTCGGCTACATTAGTTACATGGGTTAAGCTAGGTTGAATTTGATCATGTGTATTGACTCATAACGTTTGTTTATAGATTTTTAACACATGTCATCCATCCATCTAAACATCTATGACCCGTTTAGTTGAATAAAACAACTAAGTTGAGATGACATGCATTGTACATGTCAGACCAAGGTTAATGATGACATGGAATGTCATTATTATTATAAGAAAATTAAAAGATGTTAGTCACTAAAATGAGTAGGCTTTGCAACTGAACATCTCTTACGACTAAATGGTTGAAACGACATGGGTTTAACAACTCACTGGTCACTAATCGCATATTTATTTCCTAACTAATATGTAGTTGTAAAGGTTAATTGCAAAACCCAAAATGTGTTGTTATGTAGATAGGGCATCTATTGTGCCTACTTAAGTTCATTTAGTAAGCAAGTTGGGTACATAGGTAAGGAATATTTGGTCAACATCCCACTATAGATAACAACCCATGTCATTTGTAAGAATTAATCTTTGAACCCTAAGGATGGAAATCAATTCCTTTACCACCAAGCCACCCACTTGTTGTGGGTTCAAAAATGTGCATTTTATTTAGCCTACTTCATTTAAAACATTACACAAAACATCATTTTTGATTTTTGATATTTTATTCAGATTGTGTCCAAATGACAAAATTAAAGTTTAAACTTAAAGTTCTTTCAATAATGTGCACAATTTTTTTTTTCCTTTTAAATATAAATTGATTTGAAAATTAAAAATTTGAATTTCATTTTTGAATACAATTTCAATGACCATTATGTGGAAAAAATAAATTTAGTCACATGATTTATAAATGGATTATATATATATCATATCTTAAGCCTTCATTTGATTTTTAAATTCGTACTATACAATTTTTTTTTAATATATCATAATTTTATCAATAGAATTTAATTTAAATGTGTGATATATAAATTATTCACATATATTATTTACAAATGGATCATATATAAAATTTAATAAAAATATAGTAAAACTCTTATATTAACCATATTATTTTTTATGTAAAAGATTAATTTAAACACCTAATTTTGATTTCTAAATATTAGTGCCATATAATTAATTGATTTTATGGAACTATAAATTTCGTTATGTTGACACATATGATATCTTGATTTTTACTTAAAATTATGATTAAAAATTTATGTAAAAATAAATTATGTTTTCTCACATTTCTAACTTCTATTTGATTTTTAAAATTATATTATACAATTTTGCTTAGAATATATCATAATTTTACCCAAAAAATGTAATTTAAATGTATGATATATAATTTATTCATGATATAATGTTTGTAAATGGTCATAAATTATTCCTACTATGTAGCCTATTCAATAAATAAATTACATTATCTACCTAATTAACTAATTAATTTTTTAAAAATCAACATAATAAAATATTTACTACCTAACCCACATACATATGACCTACGAGCTATTTACTACCTACTACCTATCTTACTTATTGCCTATTTAATAGAGTAATTGAATAGCCTACCTAATTAATTAAATAATTGATGCAAAAACATTATCACATATCAACATGATAAAATACCTACTACATAGCCCACATACATATTACCTACTACTTACTACTTTAGAATTCACAACTTTCTAATTGACTAACTACCTACATTATTAATTGATTAAACATAAAATTATTTCATTCAACACAATGAAGTATCGACTATTAATTGACTTACTTACATATTATCTAATACCTACTAACTATTACCTAACCTACCTAATTAATAAACTAATTTAAAAACATTATGACATATCTACATGATAAAATACATATATATTAATACTTAACCACATACACATTACCCAATACCTATCCCTATTTCTACCATTAATTGCCATGGGACCTCTAAAATTTTCACAAACCCATCAAACCTTACTACACATTTAATGGCTAATTCATTAAAGCAAATTAAAGAAAAACATTCCAACCATTAAATCTAGCAATTTCATTGGCCAATTCTTTTTTTTTCATGTTTAATTGCATGTGCATTTGCAACTAGAATTTATAGTTGCAAATCAAGTTGAAAAGATGTCACGTCATGTCCAATGACCTATTAACCACCTTCCAAGTCACAAAAATAACTACATTTTCATCTATATTGGGATGCCACAACAAATGGGTGATTTAAGTGTCTTTTGCATTGTCATTTTCATCCAAATCATCATTAGTTGTAAGTATAGGTTGCATATGCAACTACAAACCACTTTGTAATTATTTATGCGACTACATCTCGTTTTTACCAAGTGCCATGGAGGACATTTGCATCTATAGTTGCAAAAATGTTTGATTTGGACACAAGTCACAAATGCATGGGTTGGAATGGACATGATTCCTTGTAGGTTATATGTTTAAAGTTCTTGTGTGGATGAAATTCTTAATGGAACATTGGGCTACGTAAAGAATTCATGTGAAAACAAAAAGACATGCGTGGGCAAGGGAAGAGAATCCATGCTTGATTTGAAATAGGAAGGTAGATTGGGATAGGGTTTTAAAGAAGATTAACAATGCACCTAATATAAGGAACAACTACATAGTGATAATAGAGGCAAGCTTGGGAAGATGGGAGATTGAAATGTAGGTATTTTTGCACAAGGGTGACCAACTTTGGTGTAGGGTGTGGAGGATGTACAAAATAATGCAAAAGTTTCAACAATGCCCATATTTGCAAAAATAAAAACAATTTTAGCAACATGCAATTTATTGTTAAACCCACAACTAACCCATTGTTTAAACAAGTAGGTAGGGGAAAGGCCTTTAGAAGAGCAAAAGGCTCAATGGAAACATACAAAGGCATGAAAGGTCGACAAGAGGAGAAGCCTTTGTTGCGACACAAGGGAAATTGCATGGGCACATATTCTTTTCCAATGTGTACATTCTTAATTGATCAATAATCCCACAAGGATAACAATATAACTTAGTCCATGAAGTAAACAAAATCTTAAATCAATTTCATCTACATCCACCCTTGTTTTTTCTTCCATTTTTTTCCTTTTTATTTGAAGTTAATTGCAACAATTTATTTTCCAATAATTCAATGGGTGGATAATAGGTTTATTTATGTGAACACTATACCTATATTGTTGTTTATGTTCATCTAGTAACATACCAAGTCACAACGCATCTAGTTTAATAGGAATTTATTAATGTTTAGTCCAAAAAGCTAATATTCATCTTGAGTGACATAATGATTTTGTATAAGAATATTGTTGATCACCTTAGTAAATATCAATAAGGATCCAAGTATGAGTAGCCATCTTCTATATTTTGCTAACTCTTGAATAAAAGTTTATATAATGCCATTTTTTAGTTTCCATATTTTGGTTTCACTATGAGGTGTGACAAGAATTAATTCTTACATAACTTATAGTTATTCATGAAATTGATCTACAAATCATTTCCAATTATTTGTGTTTGTCTTATTTTCTTGGAGTGTGTATAAAATTGGCCCATACCAAATTGTAATGACAAAATTGTCTTAACAATTCTTTTGCTTGTTCTTTTGTTATGATTTATTTAAAATTTTCTACACCTATATCACCATCAAATGCTATGATGATGGATTATCTACATTGTTTCATACAATTCATCAAATGTGAATAAATTTATGCAAAGGTTAACATTTGATACATCCTTTGTAAATTTAATGATGTTACTATCAAAATAATACTTTTTAACCTATACACTCCCATACAAAATCCTTCTTCCAAATTCCCTTCAACTTATGTTTTATAGATCAATAGGTTTAACCAACAAAATCCTAAATCATATTGATACAACTCCATTCATCCTTGAATAGATTTAGATGTATCAATCTCTCATCATAATTCTAGGAATGAAAAATTCCATTCAAACTTTTTTTTTAATTGGTTGATATATCTCATCATTCCCAATACATTTTATTTGAAGAAAATCATTCAACATCCACCATTTCACAAATACATTATATGAATTTTATCCCATTCAAGTTAATCATTCATGCAAATAAAATGATAAGTTGTGAATATTTAGTCAATTCTAGTGAGGGTCAACAAGCACATGAATATCAAAAGCCATTTCCAAGCATTCATCAATTGTGATACATCAATGGTTGAAGTATGATATTTCAAAATTCACATTGTTGAACTACCATGAAGTTTCCTTAAGATAATCTCTTGAATGTTTATAGGAAGTGCTTTAAATTGATCAATAAAACAATTCCACTCATTGTTTAAATTGATTTTTAGGTGTCAATAAAAAACCGTGTTAAACATGTTTTCGATGCATGATATTCATGTGTAAAATGTACAAATTTATGAATGAACAAAATTTGCATGATTTTCAATATTAATTCATTACATGTTGACTTTTTTATATAATTTTAAATAACAAAAAAAAACCTATAGTAACCTTTGGTGGAATATTTTTGAATAGCTACAATAGCTTAGGTTCAAACACTAGTAGAAAACCCCTATTTTTTAGTCAAAACATTTTCAACTAGATGTGATTTGCAACTATGTTGCAACTAAAATTTTTAAAAATTTTAATTGAATAATGACAATTACCAATGAGGTTGATTCACCAACTAAATTGGTATATAGTTGAAATTAATTTTCAACTAGGTGGTATTTTGTCAAATATTCAATTGAATATTCTTGACATCAGCAATGTTTATAAGTTGAAATGTCTACTACATTGGTATATAGTGAAAAACATGTCTTGAGTAAAAGGTCATTCTTGGAATATTCTTAACATTTTAAGGTTCAAGAGTTGGCACATAGTCAAGATGTTAACCAATGTTCAATTATTTTGGTGACACCATCAACACATGCTTGGATGATAAATGTGTTAAAGGATGGTTGAAATGTAATTTCATTTGCAATTTTGTTGCAACTATCTTTTAACTCAATTAAACAATTAATAAGTGACTTTGTTTTTATACATATATATCATATATGTTAATATTTATGCTAAATTATGATAATATTAAATTACATGAAAAGTTTATTTATATAAACCAATAGTTATGTGTGACATGATTTTTGTAATGCATATAAATTTTGAATAAATTCTCTTGAATATAAATTAATAATTTAATCTTGTATATGTTCATACATGTAAAATTTGATTTTTATGTAGACCAAATTTAGTTTATGACATATCAAGTAATGATATAAAATTAATGATAATTTTATTGTGAAATTCTAATGTTCATTCTTTTTTTTCATGTGATAGCTTAATATTTATTAAAAGTTATGATAAAAATTTATTAAACATTATATTACACGCAATTTTTATTTGTAGAAATGAATGGTTATGTATGAATTTTTTTTAGTGCATTTAAACAATAACATTCAATTTTCAAATTTATAAAAATTGAAATATAAGTTGATAATAATGCATATGTTCAATATATGTAATTTCTATTTTTGTGTATATCAAATCTAATTTTCAACATATCAAGTGATGATAGACAATTAATATTTTTGTGGAACTCTAATGTTTATTCATTTTTATACAAATGATAACTTTATATTTGTTTAAAGTTTTATCAAAATTCATTAAATTGAAATTACAAGTAAATTTTAATTGTAAAAATGAAAAATTTGAAGGATCCAATTTTTTCATTTAAATAATAAATAAATTTATAATAATTATTATATAATATGAAGTATAAATTAAAAATATTTAACATGTTCATTTAACCACCTATTCTACCATCTACTACTAGTTTTCCTCAAAACTACATGTTCACTTATCTATAAAAAAATTTCTAACTAACAACGTTGAACACATGTAATGATAATTATTTCTATAAATTTAAAACATAAGTAATGAAACATAATTATGGTTATTTGGAATTAATGTAATACAATATTAACTATTTTTTTGAATATATCTTCAAATTATCTATTTCATTAATTTTTTAATATTATATTAAATAATAATAATAATAATAATAGGTATAGTTAGTAGGAACATCTAATAAATTATTATATAATTTCAAAATATATATTTCTTTTAACACTATTATTATATTAATTTATAATAGTTATAACAAGTTAAATAATAATATCTAAATAACAACCTTACTTATATTATGTACAATAATATTATTTATTTTATTTTATAGTTTTTATTTATTATAATAATAATAATTTAATTACTAAAAATATTATTATATTTAGTGAAATATTAATACAATAAATTTTTTAAATAATAAATAATATTTTTACTAAAATACTTTTAATCAATTATATTGTCATGGAATTAAAAAAAATTGTTGAGTATTTATTACAAGTAATTAACATAATTAAATAAACTTAGGTTAGGTAAAATATTAGTTTAAGTTTAGGTTTAATTCAGTTAAAATTAGGTTGTAAATTAGTTGCAACTAATTGAGTTGTAATTATATTATTACAATTTGTAATTAAGGTAAAGTAATTAACCATCATACATTTGAATTATTAAATAACTTTAAATCTTAATACATCCTTCTCTTTTTTTTCAAACTCAAAATGATGTTTTAGAACTCAACTTGGAATAGCCATGGCCACTTAAATTGCTCTTGAAAACATATAAAAAATGAAGAAGATATGGGCATTGAAAGTAAGTGAGGTAAGTGTACAATCATAGGCCTAATTCACACATTCCAATTTAGTACATTTGTGCTCTTTGTAATTCTTCTCTATTGGTTTTTTGCATTTGAAGCTTTAAAAAGCAATGTAAAGCTTAATTTGGTGCACCCATAGCTCTTTAGATCACTCAAACTGAATAAGAAACAAATAAGACATGACATTTTAAAATAACGGGTCATTTTTGGAAAAAACACATTATTTGCTTTAAACATGTATTATGTTTTTTCTATGTTGCTCCTTTGCTTTTGGAGCTTAAAGGGATAATGTAGAGCTTACCTTGACATTCCCATGGTTTTTTACATCATTCAAATCAGATAAGAAATGAAAAAGATCTATAAGTTTTTTATTGTAGACCTATGTGTGTTGTTAGGCTTGTCTTGCCATGGTGGCAACTAAAATATTTGTCCCATATTGTTTGGTTTCCATTTTGATAATCCAAACTATATAACCAAATGCACCAAGATGATGTAAAACCAAAATAAACAAGAAAATGTAATAGCCATTTGGGATGAAAAAATAAAAAAGCTTCAACCTTCAAGGCTAAATTAAATGAAATAGGACTTTATTTATATCTTAGGTATAGGCCTAACTTAATGCTTATGTTTAACAACTTAGGAGTCAAGGTCTATTTTTAACCTAAGCTTAGATTACATGCCCTAGGTTTAAACCTAACCCATCGTTAGGAAATTAGGTGGTTGCCTATGATTAAGCACCACATACATCTATAGGCGTAGGTTATGCCAAGTGGCATTAAATTATTGGTCCACCCCAAACCTTATTAAATTCAACACATGTCATCCCACCATTGGTCAAATGCATTGACCATCATAGTTGCAACATAGTTGACCTTTCGATTTAATATCTATTATGACCAATCAATGGTGGAATGGATTGGGTGTGCCACATGTCACCACATCATTGGTTAAATTGACATAATTGAAATGTAGTCAAAATTACAATTGAATATTTTGCTGACATCATATATAGTCAACGGACAAAGTTCATCCACTAGTCGAAGGAAGCTGACAACATCTCACGACTAGGTTGTTAAGATAGTTTGCAACTAGAATGGTTAGTGATGGCTTTTGATGTGGTGTTGACACATGGCAAACACTTTTAACTAGAATGTCATTCTCGACTTGTACTTGTTAAATTTTTTAGTTCATAATTGAGAAAAATATTTTTCAATTGCAAAAAATACTTTGCAACTATTTTTGTCACTTTCAACTATGTTTTATAGTCAAGATGTAGTTGAACACATAGTTACAAAAAGGGGGGG
>Ga0209611_10010439_pt1 | contig 13682 bp, 10 predicted proteins | sample S1TSphgellanicum_3_FD_187693 | JGI IMG/M metagenome (GOLD analysis project Ga0209611, IMG submission 187693) | Host-associated microbial communities from peat moss isolated from Minnesota, USA - S1T2_Fc - Sphagnum magellanicum MG (SPAdes) (version 2) | ecosystem: Host-associated > Plants > Peat... | reverse complement strand
AAATACAATGGTAATATATTCGAATCAATTTTCAGATGACGACAAAGTCCAATACCAATCGAGTTATATCCTATTTTTTTCTATTCGACTTTTATCATTTTAAAGGACAATCGGAAGACAATGATATATTTGCTGAATCAATTATTTATTTATATCCTCCGAAAGAGGATATTAAAAAACAAGTACTTAAATGAAATGCTATGTAATTTTGCTGATGAAGATATTGTTTTATTTTTTCGAAAATAATTGAAGAAGATGAAAAATCGAAAAAGCATCAAAATCAAAGAAAAATAAAGAAATCAAAATTCTAAAAATGTTATTGGAAGCCACACAAGTTCATGAGGTATTAACCAACACATTTTATGAAACAAAATTGAAGTGTGGAAGTAAAATGTTTTTCCCAACTACACCATTTGATTTTAAATCAAAATAGGTTTCATGGACCTATAACTTATTTATGAGTCAATCCATTTGATGATCTCAACTCTTTCATGTAGAGCATTGGTTTTCTCAAAATCCTTCACCATGATGGTACTATTTTCCACCATTTTGGTGAACATGACAACTACTTGTTTATGAAAATTCTTTTTATCATTTTTAATTGAAGACTATGATGTCACTTCGAAAGTCAATTGTTTTTCCAACAACTTAGTGATGTCCTCAAATTGAAGTAATTATGTGTCAATGGCAAATGTAGTGACATTTTTCATTACAACTTGATGCTGCCATTGATCATTGGATTCACAAAACTTGCATTCATGTCTTTCATCCCTTGAAATGCCATTTGTTAGTTTGTTAGTCTTCAACAACAAATTGAACTCCTTCTTGCATCTTTTAATTATCCTTGTAAATCTAGGAATTGTTGTCACCATGTAAACATGTAATTCTAACCATACATCAACCTCTAAACATTGAAACTAAAAGTAGAAAATGTTAATGTATGGGCCTTATGTTGTTTAGAAGTCACAAATGGTAGTCTATGGGCTAATTTAAGTTTGAAATAGTGCAAAAATAATCGTTTATTAAAAAAAATCAGCAATTGAAATTATACATGAAAAAACAAATTTTACCTCAATACATGTTGAATGGAATGGCTTGGTGGTTAGGCTCTTTCTCTGCCCCCTTAAGGGATGTGAATTCAAGGCACATGGTGTGAATCCAAAGTAAAAATGAGGAAGGCAAACAATGTGGGAGAAGTTGATGCAAAATCAAATGGCTAAGGCCAATGCCTTTTAAAGGCCTTAATTGGCCTTAATCTAAATCTGAATTTTATCTTTTGATTTTAAAATTTCAAATGAACATGAGCTGCAAAGGCTTAATTTGAATTTGAATTTTTTTTTGCTTATATAGTTTCAAATGAGTGTGAATTGAAACACATAGTAAGGATTCAAATCTTACCTTTTTTTTGCATTCTTGACAAATTATAACTCCATCTCCCCACAAATAGCAATTAGAGCCTTCACATAGCAATCCTTTCAATTTTTCTTAATTTATTCATCTCCATTTGCTTCACCTTTTTCGACCTTCACCACCTTTTTTCGATGAAACCTTTTTCTGAGGTTGTTTTTTTTGCTACACAACTTGAACATCATCTTCTTGGGTGTCTTGAAAATTATGAACTTTCTAATTGATGATTCCTTCTTGGGCACAAATTTCTCTAATCTCTCCAAGCCTTTCTTATTTGGAAAAATATGATTTGAGGTCAAGATGGCCAAATTAACTCTTGTAACTATTGGCATTTGAAGAGGTGAATCAAAAGGTTGAAATGAATGAAGACCTACACTTGACACACCCTTTCATGAAACACTCCAACATCTTTCATATACTAAGTAAATAACTCAAAAATTCCATCCATCATTCACAAACAAATAAAAAAGTTCACCAAGAAAACAAAATGGATAGAGATGAAATGGAGAAGGAAAATATATAGGGTTTGGTTTAAGGTTTAGTTTGATCATACGGTGTGGATTTCATCAAACTTTTTAATTCATTGTTGTAACATTGGCTTCATGAGTTGGAAATTGGTCTCCCAAGTTGATAGGTACCTTTTTCAACCCTTGGGGCTAATACAAGGCCATATAATGTTGGATTAAAAGTTTTGTTTCATTTTTCAACCTTGACTCTTAATGTAAAGCCCTTGAAGCTAATTTTAATGAATGCACCAACATGAATGCTCAATTTGAGTTGAACTTTGGCCTTGATCTTTAGTGTAAAGTAGGTTTTATATATGTGAATATCCATTAAAAAAGAAAGGAGGGATATTACCAATGTTGTGACAATATTTGAATTTGTGAAAAGCAATTGGTTCCATTTTTTTTGAAAATTTGCAGAATAAAAAAAAACATGGTCCTAGTTACTTCATAAACATTTGACAATTTTCATAAAAGAATTGACAATGAATTAAATAGTCTTATAGTCAATTATTTCATATTTTAAAAAACATTGGTTATATACCACAATTGTGTATTTGATTTTTTTGATAGTCATGACTATGAATATTAAAAGTTGTTTTGATATCTATGAACGTATCTTCTAGTGTTGGCTAATTATTATTTGTTTCACTTGGGCAATTGGATGGGTATAAGTTTGAATATTAATAACTTCACAATCATGTATTGATTTTTTTACAACTTGGTAAATAACCTATTTACTTAGTATTGAGTTTTCAAATTTTGATAACCTACTTGGATGACCCAATTATCATCAAGGTAGCTTATCAATATTAAATTCTAAACATTTAAATTTTTTAATGAACATTTAAAAATTATAATCATATAATTGAAGTATAACTAGCAATATAATTAATCATTCTCAACTAGGTATTTGAAAATTAACCCTTATGCATAATTAGTGGTTATTACTCAAAAATAATCAAGCAAGTTGATAATCAAGGTTATTATGTTGATATCTTTAACCAACATGTTTACATTTTGAATTTTTTTGGTGATAATCTACTTGGTCAATTATTGCTAAAAAACAATAATTAAACTAACATTGGTTTGCTCCTATTTTTAATAACTACCCAACATTAGATATTACACTCATTCTTTTGAAAGTGAGAAGGGAGGGATGTTAAACTTAATTAAAACTTGCATATAATGTGTGATCCAAGTTAAAGTGGATATTCACCCAATGCAACACTATGCAGGGTGGATGGTGTTAAACATGAAACATTTTTTCATTACATTGTTGTTCAATATCTAACCATGGTAGGTATGGGGATGAAATCATGATCAAAGGAGCTAGGCACGCCAAGGTAAGAGTCCTTTTCTAAGGACTACACACTAAAGCTTCTTCATTGTTCTAGAGTGTTCATAAGTTGGATATGCATTTCAAAGGTTTCATCGTTCAAGTTTGCTCCTTTGCTTATTGCATCTATTTGCAAGATTGTTCACCTCTCAAACTCTCCAATCTTCTACATCCTTCAGAAGCTTTCTCATTTTTTTGGGTTAGTTTTCTATTGTTACGCACTAAAACTTTTCTCATTGCTCCAAAATGTTCATCATTTGGTTATGCACTCTAAAGTTTCCATCATTCAAATTCTCTCTTTTGTTTACTACACATGTGCACAAGATAGTTCACCATTCATGTTTTTTAATCTTTTGTTATTTGTTTTCTTTTGTTCAATTGTAGCTTGCAATGGTGATGCCACCCAAGTTATTGTTGTTGATTGTTTTTCTTCACATAGTTTTGTGGTTGCAGGTTTTTTGTTTTGTGTGTTCTAAGGTTGAAAATGAGACCATGAAGTTGATTACATTTTTAACAACAAATTTCATGGCACATGGTACAAGATTGTTGGTTGAATGTGTAAAGGATAGTGTTGTTTTGCATCACTTTCAATTTTTTTGTAACATTGATTTATTGATGACAAAAGAACACTAGAAGAAAAACATGTATTTTCAATTAGTCTTTATGACTAAATTTTAGTCATAAGAAACATTTTGCAACTAAAATCCTTTTAGTCACCTAAGACAAGTCGCATGTGATAAATTAATTGTAAATGACAAAAGGTATTGTATGAAAGAAAAAGTTAACAAATGCATTTCATCCTTTAACTCCATTGTATACGTATTATCACATGCGACTAAGATGCAACTATTTTGGTCACAATTGAAAGCAAATGATGTGTTGCCACGTGTCTTAATATTTGATTATTTAAAATATTAATACTATTATTATTTTGAAATAATATAGGATGTTCAATTCAAATATTTGGATGATTTTATAGTATGACATGTGGCCCAATGTAAGTGTGCCACGGGGCATTAAAATTTTTAATACAAATATTAATATTAGGTTGGTAAGTACTTAGGTAGGTACATAAATAGGTGCCTACAAACCTAGGCTACATACCAACCTACCTATTTAGGTAAAAAAATAGGTAAGTAGGTTCTACTTTCTTAGGTCAAATACCTACTCATATAGGTAGGTATTTCGGTAGGTAGGTACATAGGTTGACCTTATTTTCTTCATGCCTTACTTTCTTAGTTTTTAGATTTCTAAACAATTCAAGAACTAAATAATTAGATAATCATTTAATTAATAATGATTAAATTTACATATATTTAAATTATAAATCATACACTACAAATATTAAGTATTCATTATCAATTACTTCAATAAGCAATAACTTCTTAATATCTAACAAATAGTTATTTAGTTACTCACAAGTTATTAATACATAATTCATAAATAATTAGATAATTAAAATATTCTAAAATATTTTACTACTTTTTAGAATCTGATCAAATTAATGTAAAATTAATTTAATGACTAAAATTTCAAAATTAATTATTTTAAATATTTATGTTAAAATTATAGGTAATGAATTAACAATTGCTAATAGAAAGTAAATTCTTACACGAATTTTTAAATTTTTATTATTCAACTAATTACATTAATTATTGGACAATTACATTTATTTTTGTAAAAATTATTATAGGTCAAATTATTTTTTCTCTTGGTAATAATTAACTATAAATACAATAATTTGTTAAACATAACATTAATTTTCATAATTACTGTAAAATATTTATCATACACAATTAATCACAGAACTTTTAATAATATTATTTGTGAAATTAAAATCAGTAAAATAATTTTCGAACTACACTATAATTTTTCCAAATTTTTAATTCAGGATTGAAGTTATAAATTATACAATGTGAATAATTATGTTCAAATAGAAAATAATTATACACATACTAATTAACTTTTTTTTGATGTAATTACAATGATTTTAAAGTAATGTCACTTTAATTACATTAATTAATTTCTTCTAATATAAGAATATAAATTAAATAATATAAAAATTTATGTTATAACAATAATTATTTAGTGTAACTTAGATTGAATAAACATAATCCTTTATAATTATTTATAAAAGTAATTTATTATGGATAACACTAGTATAAAAAACCCTTAAAATTCAATCAGTATTTTTTTGAATTAAAATATACATTTAAGATTCCAAATAGTAATTCAGAATTCAAATATCAAATTTTAGATCAAATAAGTTTTTTTGAAGTTAAATAACAAATTTCAGAATTGAAATGTCAATTTTCAGGTTCAAATAATAATATTCAAAATAAAATGTCCATTTTAAGACTCAATTAATAATGTTCTCAATTGAAATATTAGTTTTGATAATCCAAAAGAATAATTCGGAATTCAAATTTCAATTTCAAGTCAAATAATTTCTTAAAATTTAAATTTAAACCTTCAGATTTCAAATATCAAATTTCAAGTTTAAATATAAATATCTAAAATCAAAATATTGATTTTTAGATTAAACTATTTTTTTTGAATTGAAATACTAATTTCTAGATTCAAAAATAATAATTTAGAATTCAAATATCAAAATTTAGAACAAATAAGTTTTTAAAATTTAAATAAAAATATCCAGAATTGAAATCAATTTTCAGATTCAAATAAAAATATTTAAAATTGAAATGTCCATTTTTAGACTCAATTAATAATTTTCAGACTGGAAATATTAATTTTGAAAATCCAAAAATAATAATTTGGAATTGGAATTTCAAGTTCAAATCAAGTGATTAGTTAAAATTTAAATGAAAAATTTTCAGAGTTGAAATATATATTTTCATATCCATATAAAAATATTCAAAATTAAAATGTCCATTTTTATAATCAATTAAAAATTTTCTAAATTGAAATAACAATTTTCAGATTTGAATAAAAAATTCAAAGTTCAAATATTAATTTTGAGATTCATTATATGAACAATATACATATGTATGCATATTATATATATATATATATATATACATAAAAGTTTAGTACATACATTAAAATACACCCTATGTCATTATAAAATATCTTTAGGATGTAACTAATTTGGTGACTATTGTGACTAATGGGACATATCAACCTATTAATGGATGAAAATAAATGTAAAATTGATCCAATTAATAAGATGAAATTTTCTAATAGTTACATCATAGTTGTGAGAATGACCAAAATAGTTAAAATTTGGTCTTGTGATTGCAAATATTTCCAAATCTAATCACAAACGACTAGAAGTCGCATGTAATCATAAATGGAGTGGTTACATTTTGACTGATTTCTACTAGTGGAGGTTGATGATTGGGTTAAGGCTTGAAGCACCACCTAGTATTCCAATTTCTTCATGATTTAATATAAAAATTAAAGTTTGGTTGAACATTTTTGCATCACCAAAGAAGTTGTTTTGCAAATCACGAAGAAGTTCCAACCATGGATTGGAAAGCGAAACAGTAGTTATAGCCACATAATTCCTACATGTATGTTGTGATGGTGGAATTGTTATTTGCTTGTTACTACAATTTTTTTGTCTTGGCATTAAAGCTCCACATTCACTTTTTTAGCTCACCCATGGAGTTGATTACCTTCAATGCAGGAAAATATTTGCAATTGACAAATCGTCCATGAACATGGTCTTGCATGAATTTGTTATACTATCAACATTGTGTTTAGAAATCAAATTCGATGGCCATATAGTGAAGATCTATTAAGGGTTATGACAAGCTTTAAGGATTGCTGTGACCTTCTTTCTATTTAAGGTGCAATTGATTTCACACAGATCCATATTCAAAAACCTATAGGAGTTTTTGTTGCAAATTTTTTTCCTACAAATCCGAAGCTTACATCATGCAATTGTAAGTAGATGTTGATCATGATCATGATTGCAAAGATCCATCAATGATCTTAGAATTTTGTGATTGTTTAGTTTTTACAAAAGGAAAATGTTGATGGATTTTTTTATCATGAACATGGATCACAAGATGGCATTCACCCCTACATCATTGGAGATAAAGACTATTTTCTTCTACCTTATTTCATGATCTCCCATAAACTAAACATGAACATTAGGCACACATTTTTGGAAGATTGTATAATAGACATCTTCCAAAGGGGAGGGGAAGAATGTGGTGGAAAATGCTTTTGGGATATTAATTTTTTTTTAAAAAAAATGCAAGTTACAATGGCTCAGTTTTGTGATGAAAGTGTGTTTTTTCCTTGGTACCCTTTATTCAAATGCATGTGGTGATTAATATACCCTTATATCTACTAATTGGGACTTGGATCTACTTTAACAATTTCATTATGAAGAGAACTATGTGGTTATTTATTGATAAAAAATTCGTTTGTTAGTAGTGATGGACTTTTGAAGTCAAAAAATATGGACTAGTTATTTGACTCAAACATCACAAAATGAAGAAAATTATATTGATTCACATTCCAAATTTGTTATTGGGACTCAATATATAATGTGATACAAGATGATAAACTCATATGAGGAATCTTTTCTTTGAAAACCTTAACCATTTAATAGAACTAAGGATTTTTGAATGGTTAAAATTTGACCATATTTTCATAAATCCATATGAGTTTCAATTTTTGTTTATTTTTCAAATTTTTTGTCCCAAAAACATATTTTTTGAAAGTTTTAGATGGGGTATTATTCCTTTGGACTTTGTGGGTTTTCTTTTTAGGACTTCCAAACCAAAAAATGACATCAGTTACATTCAATACAAGTTTTCACATAGATTTGGGAAAGTTTGTAAATGATTGAACATATATTATTCAAAGATTAGAATAATAATTTTTAAAAAAGTAACAACCATATCCATTTGAATAAATTTAAAGAATCTTACATGGACTTATAAGGAGTGTATTTTTAGCCGCTATTGAATCACTGTACCGTACATTCACGTTTAGAAAATTACTAGTCAAAAGTAATCTACATACCTTTTTTCTTCCTAATGTTGTTGCACGTTGTTGTTTGTTATACAATATGATATTGAATGGGAGGGATGTTGATGTTAATGCATTGATGTAGTAGTTGGAACATGAAGATTTCTAGGGTGGAATAAAAAGGCATCAATGCCATAAGATGGATGCATGACCATTACTACAAATTATAACCTTTTAAAAGGTCCAACTTGACCAAAATATTTGTTTCAATTAGAAGTGATGTCCATCAACTAGTGGGTAAGGGCATGAAAGACACGTGTCATTTTTTACTAGTACATTTGGCTAAAATGATTTTTTTGACTAGGTGTCAATTGGTCATATAGTCTAAAGGGATAAACAAAAGTAAAAGGTTAGTCAAAATGACCATGCTTTAGTCAATTTGAACATATTGATTTGACATTAGTTAGGGAGGCCTAGGTTAAGGCTATTTACATACTTAACATACGTAATTAACTAACCTATTATAACTAGCCTACTAGCTTATTAATTAGGCCTAGGTCACCTATCTAACATAATTTATAGTTTAATAATAAAACTTAAGTACTTACTACTTACCTAACTTAATAGTTTAAGCTAGGTAGCCAAGTTAAACTTAACAAGGTACGTAATTGCTTCAAGGCCTAGTTCTAGATTAGTTAAATAGGTCAAATATACCTACCCTATCAACCAACCTACCTACGTACTTACCTACCTACCTATACCAACTTAGTCACCTTAACAACCTCCTTACTTCCCTACCTATGTACTTACATACCCTAACAACCTACCTACATACTTACCCACCTAAACCTATTTACTTACCCTAGGTATACTTACATACCAACTTATACCTATCTCCCTAATACCTATTAATTTATTAGGCAATTATAATTATATTTAAGTTTATTAGTTAGCTACTAGTTATTACTTAGGTAACTAGGTAGGTCTATTAATTAGGTAATTTATATTACTTAGTTATTATCTAGTTCCTAGCTACTACATACTACTTGTACTACCTAATACTTATTAATTCCTATTTAATAGTACTTAACAAGTTTACATGTACACACAAAATAAATCTTGAAGGAAAAATATATGTTGAGTTTGTGAAACAATTCAATTTCAAGAATTTTTTTTTGATAAATCATTTAAAATTTTATACATTATTGTACAATGAATAGATCTTTGAAAGATCTTGAAAAAAATATTCATTTTAAAAATTTGAATAAAACATGAAGAAGAAACTGCATTTCAAAATTTGAATGTTGGAAAAAATTTGAAATGGAACATCTTAATAACAAAATTTCACAAATCTTAACAAAATAGAGGTGTGGTGAGTTGGTTAAGGAGTTGATAAAACGTGTGACTAAAGAGGTCAAAGGTTCAACTCCCATTCCTTACATGCCTAGGGTAATATGTGAAGATGGTGTACTACAACCCTTCCTTAGGCTATGGAATGTATGATTACCCACCACGACCTAGGTTTGTAGTTAACATCTACTTATGAACCTATTTTATGACCCATCTACCTACATTTAATTAAAAAATTGGGTACACATTTTAGAAATTAAAAAATTGACCCAAAAAAATTGCTACCCAAATGTTTTCTTGGCTGATTTGACCAATCAAATAAGTCATGTCAAAAACAACAACCAAAATGACAAAGTGGTTTATTTTATTGGTGTCCAATAGGGGTACTTTTTTATCAAAATTTATAGTAGAAAAAATCATGATTTATAATAGTGGACATAATGAATGAGAAGCTAATTTGAAAGGTATTGAACTTTCAAGACAACTAAAGAGTGACACTTGAGGCATGTCTAGGGAATAGAAGAGTACATATATAATGAACAAGCTGAAATGTTGCAATGTTGAAATGAAATTAAAATGAATTTAGTCATGGTATTGAATTGATGTGCTTTGAAGATGGCAATTGGATTGAAATGATTGAAATGAAATGATTTATAAGTTTTGTTCAGTTTGATGCTTAGATGACAAACTAATTAATTGAATCTTCTTAGAATTGTTTCAAGTTTACAATTGAAATGGAAAATGTTGAATTCAAAGTAAGCATCATTATTGTTGTTTAGTTCAAATGTTTTTGTCTATCTTAATGAGGATTGAAAATAAGTTCCATTACTATTGTTTAGCTCAATGTTGTTGTCTAGTTGTTGATGAGGATTGAAGGTAAACTTCATTATTGTTTTTAAGTTCGAATTGTTGTTTAACTCTTGATGAAGATCAAAGGTAAACTTCATTATTACTATTTAACTCATTGTTGTTGTCTAGTTCAATGAGGATCAAAGGTAAGCTTCATTGTTGTTGTTTAGCTCTATGGAATGTTGTTTTTAATTTAAATATAGTGAAATGCCAGACCAACATTTGAACTTGGAAATGTTTTTCTTTTTAGATCAATATTAGTTGCAATTAATCTTCATTTGTGTCCAAACTATTCAATAGTGGTTGGATTCATCGGATAATGATTTAAAAGTGTTTTTTGGTGGAGGCATTTGAATTTGATATTTTATGAAGGCATGACACATCGCAGAACTGAAGTTTGTTAAAACATTCACCATATTTTGGTTCATTTTGTAAACCTTTTTGTCCTTTTCCTTCAAATACTTGAGATGTTTAAAAATCTTCTCATGAGACTTGGTGTTATTATTGTCAATATCAAGCTAACCTGTGTTGATTCGATCCATGGCATCAATAATTACCTTGCTATTTTTATTAGAGGATTCAATGATAAGCATGAAGAAGTTAATGATATTTTCCTTTTGACTTTAATGCTTCCAAAAATCATATATATTAATTCACTACGTCCGTCTGTCTGTTTGTCTGACGAGGGTTTTGGAGGGTGGGGGAGGGAAAGGTCGGTGAAGTAGCGGGCGATCGGTGTCAGTCTATGACGGGGGTTGGACCACCACGGTTTCCGTGTACAAACCGTCTCCACAAAACATTGCAGCCGTCCGGAGGGTAGGAATGATGGTCGGATCGCATCCCTCTCCCACCGCACCAGAGGCAGATATAAAAACCTTCCCCCCCCCCCCCCCCCCCCCCCCCCACTACCGAAAGAACCGGCGGTTATATAAAAGAGCGTGTTTTCGGAAATTTCCAAAACTTTCGGGAACCAAGGTTCAAAATGTCAGAACTGGGGTTTTGGGTTTTCTCACGTCGAGTAAGGGAATAAATACTCGGACTGATAACCTAAGGGTACACACGGCTAGTTTTGATACCCGCACAACGTCGGTCGGGACCACTGCGCGTTTGGGGTGGCTGGAGTGGCGTAGCCACGGGTACCATTAGTTGTTATTATTGCATGTGTTGGACATGTGTTGGTTGCTCCATGTGTTGGATTTGTGTTAGGTTTCATAAGTGTTGTAAAATCAAAATCACTACCAAGATTTACAAATGTATGACAAGGAATAGAATTACTTGGTCCAAAAGATTGTGAAAAGTCATTTAGGTTGATTGTGTTGTTTGGATTTATGCCCTTGTTGAATTGAGGTACCTTTTGGTTCTCTTCAGAAACATCATCTTTTGCTAGCAACTCTTGCATTAGAGATTGAATAGCTGGTTGTGTAGGAAAATGTTCTTCCTTCCCTTTTTTTGTGGTGCATAGACTCCATCACATTTTGGACATGGATTAAAACATTGAATTTTCTCTCCTCTTGGAAAGCCTCAATCGCATTGTATCAATTTTCATTGTACTATTTTGGCAAATGGAGTTTGTCTCATTTTTCCAATGTCAAATCCCAAGATGAAGTGTTATTACAAATACCTTTGTAGTAATTTGAAATCTGCTTCCAATCACCATGGATGTAGTTCCACTTGTCTTGGCACATTTTGCCAATTTTTTGAATTTTGGAGTGTGTGATTGCTTGTAAGTCATCTGATAACTTGTTCCATTGCTATGTTGTAGGAATCATGTTGGCATGTGGATTGATGACTTGTTTCAATGCAATCTGCTCCTTTTGCATATAACTAATCAAGGCCATGACCTTTTCATGACCCCAATTTGTGTTGTGTTGGCATGAAAGACCTTTACTTCCTCTGCTCCTACCTTTTCCTCTCACATTGTTTGTTGAATTATTTGTTAAATTATCCATTATATCCATCTTTTCTTGGCTCTAGTTGTAGCGTTGTGAATTATTTCCACGTATTTTGTCTTTGTTTTTTCCTTTGTTGTTGTTTGGTACGGAATTGCTTATTAAATTGTCCATTGTAGTTGACATTGTGACAAATGTAGAAAGCTTCAAAGCTTAGATGTGTAGGGTTGATAGTGAGTGAAGTAGGTGTAAAGAATGGGGGCAAGGTAGGGGTGATGGGGAGGTGCGAGAGAGCATACCTTGTTGATAGGCAACCTTGTCAATAAGCTATTAGATAGGATTTTGGGCTATTAGGTGAATGATGGCGATAAGATTTTAAATCTTCATTTTTTGAATTTTTTTAACATTGTAGCAATGTATTAACACCTTGCTTAATTTTTAAAATGTGTTTAACTTTAGTACTACCACATCATGTGTGACATCATCTAATTACACGTTATTTTTTCATGTTTGAACAAATTTAATCATCACATTTTTTATCAACCATGTTATCTTCTTGTGTGAATGTACTTTTAGATTGTTAAATTTGTAGTAAATAATTGGTAGATAACCTAGAACCAGACATTGTTATTGGTTACTTTTTACTAGCAATATTTTACTAACCATTATTTTGATTCCATTTCAAACTTCAGATCTTTTGTATATAAACAAAAAAGATTTAATTTTTGAGGAAATGATGATGATAATAAAATGAGGAATAAATATTTGAAAATATACAACTTCGCATATATATAAGTTCTATGAAGAAAAGAATACAACAAATGATGTGTTTAAAATGAAGGTTTGAAACATGAATTGAAGAGTGAAAAATACCTTTAAAATATTTCTTCAGTATTGGTAATCATGCATCAAATCTCTTGTTATCAAACATTTGGTAATTGACTATTGTGTTCAAAGATTTTGAAAGACTTGACCAAATTACAAGAAATATGCTATCCACAAATGGGTAAGTGGGAAAATTTTATCCCGAGACATATTGATCAATGTTCAAAAAGTGATGTTTGGTAATGTTGTGATGACTTTGATGAGTTGTTTGAGGCGTGATGATGCTTGATGGACTTGATGATCTTGATGGATCATCAAATGCATGGTCATTGAACCCTAGCTCTCGGAGCTACTAAGTGTTTGATGACTGGCCTATCTACCTTAATTGATATTGTTATTAAGATCTATATTTTTTCAGTATACCGTAGTGGCATACCCTATTCACAACCCGAGGTCGCGAATAATTATTTTCGGTCGTTTTTTCCTTTCGCAGTGGACAAATTCCGATTTTCAAGATTTACGCACAGCCCTTGGTTAAGGGTTTTGAAGGTTTTCGCAGGGTTTGCCTGTAGG
>Ga0209611_10010437_pt1 | contig 13684 bp, 4 predicted proteins | sample S1TSphgellanicum_3_FD_187693 | JGI IMG/M metagenome (GOLD analysis project Ga0209611, IMG submission 187693) | Host-associated microbial communities from peat moss isolated from Minnesota, USA - S1T2_Fc - Sphagnum magellanicum MG (SPAdes) (version 2) | ecosystem: Host-associated > Plants > Peat... | reverse complement strand
CTTTTGCCACCGCGATGTTGTATGACGCTTCTTATTTTGCCACCGAGAGACACGTACCTCTCCTCCCGCACCCCACCCCACCCCACTCCTTCTAACCAACCACTCAGCCTTCCTTTCTTTCTTGGGTTGAAATATACTACTTTTGTCTGCGTTAGGCTCTATGGCCATCCTTTTGCTCACTTGGGGAGGCCAGAGTTAACCTTGAATGAGCCCTCTCTTACACGAGTACCTTAGTGTTTTGGTGGCAATCAAATTATTTTATAAATATCGAATTTTTTTTGGTCTTTGCCTACAAAGGCCAGTGATATTGTGTTTAGATTCATTATAGAGTATTATAGTAGCTTAATGGATTTTGGTCCCTAGGTAATAATAATAGGTCTATTTTTGTATGAGGATGTTTGAAAGATCGTATTTTGGGCTTGTGTTGAAGCTTCTTGAGATTAGTTAGAGAGTTATAATATCATGAAGGATTTTGGTCTCTTTTAGAGGATTTTTTGAAGATTATATTTTTGCATGGTGAAATATTTGAGTTTCCATCATTCTTCGTTTGCCTTAAGATACATTTTAATGTAAATGGCAAGGCCTTATCTCATGTAAAGACTAGTGTTGTGTGGGAATGTTGGTTTTTAATGTATCCTCAAATATGGACATATGTTTTTTTCTCAATTTATTTACCGGGTATCATGTATAAAGTCCTGGATATATGTAAGAAATACCCATGGTACTTTATATATCCATAATTTTGAATAAATTTTTTTTTCATATTTTCATACCCCTAGGTATGCATTTCGTTAACATATATTGATTTTTTAAAAATAAATTAAGATAAATAATATACCATATTTACACTGAATGGGTACATTTGGGTAAAAGTCATATGCACACTGAAATATTGAAGTAGTCTTTTACTTTTCCTTAAAGGCCCAACCACTTTCTTTATGTGATGTTTGAATTCTTGATGTTTAAATTTGGAAATAAACTAGGGCTAAATGCCTTGCACACTAGTTGGTTTGAACCCATTACCTTAATTGAGTTCCTAGGCCCCACATACATGGGCTATACCAATGAACCATCACCCTTGGGGTGATCTTTAGAGTTTTTATATGTAAGTAAACCTTCATGGTGAAGTGGATTTTCTCATATTTGGAAAGTGAAATAATGTTCCATGAAGATAAATTATATAAATCCATTCATGATATCGTGATACCTTTACCATTTTAGCAACAAATTGTCGAATAATTAATTAAATTTGAAATCTTAACTTTGGCACTTGGTTTTTAATTCTGAATTTCTTGGCAAATAATGACTTTATAAAATAATAAACAAGGTTATCAATGTTATGGAACAATCTAGTGTGTTTAGATTACTTTAATTTTAAGTCATAAAGGTTTGTAATTCAAAACCTAACAGATAAACTTTTGATTTTAGTAAAATTTAGACACAAATAATAAATAATTTCTCAAAAGTTCAACCCAAAAATCAATTTTAAAATGCTGAAATGGTAAAGGTGCTATGCTAGGCTTTGCCAAACCATGAATAAAGGCCATGGGTGGGGGACATTCCCAAAATGCAAGGTTGGTCCTTGATTATTGTCCGCCCACCTTGAGCCTTTATCCTACACATAAACATAAGTAGATCACAAAGCAATAGGAGTGGGAGGGATTTTATGCCTCCTATTTAGGAAAAAAAGAAATCTTGCACTTATAAATAATATATATGCACACAAGACCCTTCTTTTTTAAATAGTAGGCATAAAATCTCACCTCCTAGGGTTTAGGGTTTAGGGTTGTAGGGGGCATATTTAAGAATATAATATGTTTTCCAAGTACATTAGGATGTTTCTTGTGTTTTCCATATGATGTTTTGAAGCAACCTTGTAAGAATTGGGGATTTTAGTAAAGTTGGCAAGTTATGACATTGAAACCAATTGTGGTAATTGCTATATGTCTAGCCCTAGAGTTTGTGAATCCGGAGGTTTTGAATTTTGTTGGAACCACCCTTAAAACTTAACTAAGTTATTCACATTTGTTTTTCAAAATTGAATTAGAAACTAAATGGGGGTGTTGTCCCATTTTAAACATGTGTAGGTTTTCTAAGAATATAAGTATAATTTTATAATTAAAAAATAAGTTTATTTTACATTACAAGAAAATTATTGCTTTGATTGGTTGTATTTAATCAATATTAAATAAATTTTATTTTGAATTGTGTGCACTAGTAGAACAAACTAACATTGCACAAACTAATTTATTTAGTTATGCATAATAAAGATGAAACTACGCCTAGTCTCTCTAAAAAAAAATTTATGAAAACAATCAAAATCAAAAGCTTTTAAAATCCAAAGAATTAGTCTCAAGATTAGACTAACGGTTCTCAAAAACAAAATAAAATAAAATTAGGACTTAAGTTTCCTTTTGAAAGCAAGAACCAAACAACTCTAGTTTTATTATACTACCAATGTATTCCAAAATGAAAAAACCTAACTAGTTTTGAAGAAAAAAATCCACATTAAAATACTAGCCAAGGTTTCATAGTTACAGGAAACAAATTATGGTTGATCGTCAAAATATTGGTTTTCACAAATTTAATAATATGTAGTTTTCAAATGCAATTATCATAAACCAATTATTGAAGTTAAATTTTTTTTACTTGACGTATTGAGATTTTAAATTTTTTTACTAATTATGAAAATTTCAATAAATAATTGATATTTTTAAATACACAAAAGACATATTCAAAAAATATATATGTCCATAATGTCATCCCATTCAAATGAACTTTCAAAGTTTTATAATCCCTCCATGAGGCCTACTTCCATTTCAATTAATCTTAATAAATCAAAAGGTGTTTTATAACCAATGTTAACATCATTTTGCCATTTTTTGCTTACAAATATCAACATTTATAAATTGTTTGATTATAAATGACATCTTTTCATATTTTGTTACAATATTAAAGGATTTTTTTTTACTTGGTTTCTTATTTTTGTATTTTGGATGATATTGTCAAATTGATGATTTAATTATTAGTGAACTTGATTAATTATTAGTGAATTCAATTAACTGTTGATGAACTCACCCATCTATATTCCCTTCCTCAAAAGGAAATGTGTCAGTGCTAGAGAAAAATCCCAAGATTCCCAAATACATTCCCACTTTGGGAGTTGGAAGTCTTGGGGTGTTATAAATCTTTGGATCAAAGTTAGTCCAAATTTTGCATTTGTTAGGTCATTGGAAAGGTCTTTTAAAAATAGAATAAATAGGGGTCACATTGTTGAAGTAGATATGTTAATAAAAAAATATGAAGGTTTGTAAGGTTACAATTAGGAATAAAATTGGCAAAATGACAATGATGCACCTTTACGTTTTTCAAGTCGCATTGGTGGTAACAAACAATATAACAAACTTGAGTTTAATAAACTTGGAATATTTGCAACATAGGTTTAACAACTAGCCAAGTTGTTAAACGCAAGTTTAGTGACTTGACTAATTATTAAATCCAATCTATAAAAAACAACCCAAGTTTTGTTATCATGTTAAATTTCCTTTATGCCTACTTTTACAATAGAATACAAACCTAGGTGGTGCTTGTACTAAATTCCTACAAATAGGGACATGTGAAAGGAGGTCTAGGTTCAATGTGAACTCACAATCATGTAAAATTGCACAAACTAAAAGAGAGGAAGTGGTTCTAATGCATTTGAAATTAAAATGCTACATAAACCACATATTTTTAATTTGCACTCACAAGACTCAACACAACTTGGACATGGGAGGAATCACCACCTTCATCCTTATAATAGACTCTATAGTTTCCTATGGGGCTATAATAAATTCTAAAATATTTTTGAAATTCCCTAAATGGGGCTTTCCAAAATTGTCAATTTATGAGCCTTGCAATTTTGGGGGTTTATAATTTTTTAATTCTATATACAAATCAAATTTTTTGAAAGGAAACCTGCAATTTTTGAAAAAAATATTCCAAGGATATGTATCAAGATTTTCAATCAAAGGTGATTTTGCCCTTGAAATTGTCATTTACATGACTAGGGATTGTTTTGTCAATTTGACTCCCAATCTTTTAAACAACCATTTAACTAAATGGCTACATATCTTTATTTTGGGAATGCAACCATTTTATTGTAATAATCACTACCAAAAAATGGTTTATTTAACTAAAACACTACATGTCAAAAAATATTTTTTCGCAACCATAAAAAAACCATAATCATTTTGGACTAGTTGATTTTGAAATGCCTACTAAAATCATGGTTATTTTGATGAATAGAACAATAGACCATTTGATTACTCAAATTATAATAATTTATTCTTCAATGATTTTCAACAATAATACACTACACCAAAACATGACATCATGATTGGTTGATTTTTACTAGGTTAATCGTTTATGCCATTTATAGTCGAATTGGACCCATCAATTATGCCATTTCTAATCATTTATGCCATGTGTAGTTGTATCAACCTAGTCATGGATGCCATGTGTTTGGCATAGTCATATTTTGTTATAAATATGTAGATAATAGATAAGTGTAAATAGTTAGGTTGTAAAAAGGTGTAAGCATTAGGTAATAGGCATTAGCTTAACCTTCCCAACCTACCTAGCTTAAATTAATTAGCTTACTAAGTTTAACCTATTTTAACATAAATTGCCTACCACCTACCTATTACATAGGAAAGTAATACATGGGTAGGTTATAATAATTAGGTCATCTAATTTAAATAGCCATTTTTTACACAAGAAGAAATATTGGGTTTTTTCACTATCACCCATTGCAACTACTTGTCCAATTTGACCATTATTTCATTTATTATCATCATGCAAAAATAACAAATGAAATTGTTTGCAAGTTATTTGTGCATAATTTCCATAGTGAAAACAACAATTGACTTCTTCACTAACACTGGATTTTTTCCTCCATGTTGAATTTTATAATAATGAAAATTTTCTTGACATGGAAAGTATCTCAACCTTAGACTCCTTCCAAAAGTGGTAAATTGTTTAATCATTCTTTTAACAACTTTTCAACTATTAACATCTAGCATAAGTTGAATAAAGGTTTGATAACAAATGGAGAATGTTATTTATAAGCTATACAAGAAATCACCATATTTTTTTTTTATAATTTCAAATTGTTGTTGTGGAAATTAAGGTAGCAATTAATTTTATTTACACATTGCATTATCATGGTTAGTGATTTTTGGGACATCTTTTCAACTATAAACAACGTACATGAGTTGAATTGTACATTTTTATCATGTTGAAACCATTGCTCATGGGTTACATTTTACATCTATCATAAATTAATAAAACCCATGCAATAAGTTATAAAAACCTCACATCTTTTGAACTTTCAACATTTGCACATGGCTTGAATCATTCATTTTGAATGTGATAAATTCATTACTATTTAATTACATATTGCATTCACTAAAAAAAAATTCAATGGATGTATATAAATTTGTTATGTTTCACATTTATATTTGAATTAAAGATTAAGTCAAAATGTTCATATATACAAAATATAAGGTCCATGTAGACCTTTATATTTTAAAAACTTAATGTTCAAACATAAATTTAAACTTATGTTTTTCATGTAGTTCAATCACCATTGGAAAAAATAATTAGTAAAAATGTTCATGATGACACAATAATAAAACCTTCTAAAAAAATCCTTAATTTATTTCCCCATTTTATTTCTTGATATGAAAAATATAAATGCTAGCTAGTTTTTTTTTTTTAATTAGGGTATATTATTATTTTTATTGTGATGATGATTTAACATTTTTTTTAGGCTCATTATGTTACAAGTTATGTCTAAGTATTTAGTGATGAAAATATTATGTTACAAGTTTATGTCTAAATATTCGATTCTTGCATTTCTTGCCCATTAAATTATTGTCATTGTGGGATCCCAAATAACAATTGAAAATATATTTTGTTTGCTTGGAATACTTACAAATTTGAAGAGATATCACTTGCAATCAAATAATTTGGATAATTTAATATTTATCAGCAAAAATTGGCCTAATGATCTTAGGGCGAGTTGTAATTCACACACTAGTTTGATAATTTTGGTGGAGTTTGATGCTACCTTGGAAAAATAATTAGAGGAGTATGAAGGGGAATTTGAAAGAAATTAAGTTTTGTACTTGTATTTTCATCTAGACGGCTTATTTGATTAAATTTGTTGTATCATGTTATTTGAAAGGCTTAAATATTTAATAGATATTTTGTTGTAGGATATTCTAATATTGAAATTTGACATAAGTTATTTATTAAAAATTGATATCCTTATAGAATATGTTAAATGAAATAAATTTTTAAAATAAAAAATAGAAATAGAAGACTAAATAACTTAAATCAATAGATATTGAAAAAATTTAATATCTACCCATCACTTGTTTCGACCCTTATAACATGATCATTAAAATTTATGACACCTCCAAAATTTGGGATTCCAAAAATGAGAATACAATTTGGAGTGACATACACCAAGGTTTACTAAATGTTATCAGGGTAAAAAGCTCTCAAGCCCACTTTAGCAATGGAATGCAAAAGCCTAAAACACGTTCCTTAACTCTTAAGAAAAAATAGAAAGAAAGGCAATGTCACAAATGACATCCCCAATGTCAAGACTAACATCATGTTTAACATTATCATTAGTATCATGCCCAATATCATCACTAGCACCATGGCAAACATCTTGTTTAACATAATTGTTAACATCACCACCAACAACATCATGGATGAAGTCATCCATGAATGTTCACCTTTCATCCATTGTATATTCATAGTGTACTTATGAACTTGCCCAAAAGGATTCCTTGAAATATTTTGATATATTTTGAAACATCTTGAGTTAATTTGAAATATTTTGAAAATTTTTTCTTTAAAAGTAGGTCCCCAATTGTGTATAAATAATAATTATTCCCTTCACATTACATTTGGTTTGTTCAACACCAATATAAGATTTGATTTTTGCACTATAACTTTGTTTGTTTCATATTTACATACATTTTAAAAATATCATTGAACATATGTATTGCACCTTTTGTGTTTTTATATTTGATCTCCATGTTTTGTTCTTGGACTTAAAATTAAACTTGCTTTTGTCATGGCATGTTTGTGTCCTTTGAAAATCCTTTTGTCTCGGAAGTTTTTGTGCCTATGATAATGTGTGTGAAAGCTTTGTGCTCTTTAAATCAAGTTTTTGATCATTTCAAAATACATAAACTAAACAAGATTGTAATTAATGCATTTGGAACCCATGTGGGTGCATCAACAAGCCATAGCTCTTATAGACTCCCAAGATTCAAAACAATCAAAACTTGGAAAAAGATGTAACTTTCTTCACCCTTTGTTGCATTGGCATTAAAGTGGCAAAAACATGGAAGTCCCGATTTTTGCCAAGTTATGATTCTCAAACTTCAATTTCTCAAACCTTTTCATTTATCATGTGTCATTATGTAAATTATTGATTTTTATGGTAATATACAAATGGCATAAAATTGTATATGTATGGTGAGTATTGGTTGATCGTTGACTTCATCCACATTGTAGACAATGTTTTATGTAACTGTTTTATGCAACTAGTTTTTAAAAGCAAATGTATTTTTCAACAAGAATATAATTGCAAATGGTAGTTGTATTTTTTAATTTTCCTTTGGTGCAATAATTCATAGCAATCTTAAATAGAACCCAAACTCAATGAACTAAAGGTCTAACTTGATTGATCTTCAAATTATAATTTAAGTGGTTGAATATTGTGACCTTAGTTTGGGGTCCACAACTAAACCTAAGAAAATTAAATAAGAAATGAATCACAAGAAACCTTTGGCATGAAAAGGCTCCAAATTTGGGCCATTTTTAAATCATTGGAAAGATCTTCAAAATTCATTACAATAAATCATGGTTTTTCAAACCATCCATTTTGATAATACATGAAAACACATTCAAAGGAGCCACAAAAGACATCTGATGACAAATTTTGTCATAAAAAATAAGAGATTTTTTTTTTTGCCACTTGAAACCATGGTAATCATGGCACATTATTCATTTTTCACACACATGAATATCAAGAAATTAAAAATAAAAATCCATGTGATCCAATTTTAAGTTTTGGTTTAATTAAAAACTTTTAAAAGTGAAAAAAAATATCATTAAAAAAGGATATTTTTACAAAGGACTTTCAAAATACTCATATAATGAAGTAACTTGATGGTAATATGAGATGATAATAACTTAATAGACACTAAAAAAACATTCACAATTTCAAAATTTTGGAATTCTAAAACTTTGAAAATTCAAAGTATGTAGGGTAGAACGGCTAGTGTCAAAACTTCAAAAATGTTTTACCACATATAAATGGGGTACCTATAATGTACATGATGTATTGAACAAAGTTGTAGTTTATATTACATTAAATTCAACTTTAAAAAATTAACATTTTTTGACATGATTTCAAATTATCATCATTTTTCAAGATGAAACATAAAATCTACAAGGAATTTATACTTTTTTACAAATTTATATTTATTAAAATATGATTTAGATAAAAATTGACTTATTGGGGAAATTTTAATAATTTTTCATAAGAAGTTGCAAAAAAACTCATTCAAAAAATCATTCATATGAAAAAGTTATTTTGGGAAAAAAAGACATGTAGGACTAATGTAAAGTAAAGCTTATGGGCTCCTTTGAGTGTGTTTTGACCCTTACCTCATTCATCTTGATTAGTAGAAATGTACAATTTGATTACAAACCCAATGCAAGATTAACGACCTTGATTTTTAATCGATCAAATTTATTAGTGTGACCATTTTTATCACTTATGAAATGGGACATCTAATCAAGTTGGATTCAAAAAATGATATCCCTATTCAAGATGGCCAATGGATTTCTAGTCATATGGGACATTTAAGATGTTGCATCAAAACATTGACATCCCTAGTAAAGATGTTGGATATGGGTTTTCTAATCAAATATTATTGTGCATTTATAAGGCCACTTTAGCTAGGCCACTACCTTAGTTATTTCTAGTTTGTGTCATCCAATTTTTGATTTCAAGAAAAAAAAATTTGATCCTAATTCTAATTTTTTTTTTAATGGAAATTCTAGTCTAGTTTTATATATTGTTTGTTAAGTTGTATTATCTACTTATAAAGTAATAACATATTTAAATGAAGCATCGCCTTCAATTTAGGTTATAATTCAATTTTGAAAAAAATTGATTAGTGAATTAAGTTCCAATGACAATTCTAACAAAATTTGAAACCTTTGGTTTTGAGACCTTAAAACTTGACTTCTAACTTGGACCTTAACCTACCTAAATCCCAAAACCTACCAACATTGGTTATTATAGGTCTAGGTTAAGCCATTGTCTAAATTAACTATTTAATGGTTGATAAGCTTCATTAGTAAGTTGACTAATTAGTTAGATTAGATGTAAGCCTAACACGAGAAGAAATCTTGGCACTATAAGAAATCACAATTTTTTAAAAGGCCAACTTCATCAAAACGTCCACACTAACCAAAGGGTAAGTCTAGTTTGATTAAAGGTTTGGGGCATGAAAACACATGTTACATTTGAGCAATACATTTGACTAAAGTGACATTTTTAACCAAGTGTCAAGCCAAAGATATCATCAAAATGGAAAAATATCCATCAAAATGGCCATGGTTTAGTCAAATTGGCCATATTGAATGGATAGAGTTTAGTGAAATTGACCATCTTGAATTGACCCTTAATCATATTGACCATTATGATTTGACACTTAATCAAATGAGCCTACTCATTTAATGATTTAACATATTTGTTAAACTTAGGTTACCTACTTAACCTAACATAACTAGTAGTTTACATTGGGCCTAAATTATGCATCTAACCTAACGTAACTAATAGGTTAGTAGGCTACTTGTTAGGTAATAGCCTAGCTAGGTAATTTAGCCTATACTTATCTAATAGGTTACCTAGGACGTAACCTAGGATTATTAAATAGCTTATAACTAAGTAGTGTAAGCCTTTTAGGTAGGTATCATAGGTGACTTAGGTTTATTAGGTAGACCTATTAGCCATGTAGGTAGCCTACTAGCCTAGGCCTACTAGAGGTATGTAGTTTAAACCTACTAAGTAAGTAACATAGGCCACCTAGGCTTAATATGTAGGTAGCTTATCCTACTAACTAAGTAAGTAACTTAGGCCACCTAAGCCTACTAGGTAGGTATCTTAACCTAGGCCATCGAGGTCTGGTAGTTACGTACTTAATGGAGGCCACTTAGGCTTACAAGGTAGGTACCTTAACTTAACTTAACCCATTTAAGCCTACTAGGTATGTAATCTAGCTTAGGCCATGCCACCTAGGCTTATAAAGTATGTAGTTTAGCCTAAGCTACCTAGGCCTCCTGGGTAGGTATGTAGTCGAACCTAGGCTTACTAGGTAGGTACGTAATGTAAAAAAATATTGAACATCAAAATAAAGGTTTGGCCCTTGTAAATCTTGCTTATATAATATGTATCCATGCTAGTATAAGGTGTTTTCATGCTACAATGTGAACAATTTTAGACAAATCTATGGGTGTCAAAAGTACATAATATCCTAACTTTATGCACAAGTTTAATGTTGCACTATTTGTTGTTGCAAACTAAGACCATGTCATTAAATTAGGTTAGAAATTTTTCATAATTCAAATGAATAGGTCAAGTTTATGGGTACCTTGCTCATTATGATGCCAAACCTAAAACTTGTATTATTGAAAATTTAATGTTAATCAAAATCCAATGAAGCTATTCAAAACCCAAATTTAGCTCTCAAGAGCCAATTAACATGGTGTCGACACATCACCACATGGATTTAACTTCTTTTTGTCCTATGTTCAAAGTTTAATGTGGATCCTACCTCCTAGCCCCACTAAGCATTTCGATTGTTTAAGCTTGCTTGAACTTTCTTGTAATTGTAGCCATCTTTCTTGACATATAGATTTATATTTTATTTTATTTAACATATTTTTCTTATTTTGGTTGTTTCATGCCATTTAACAATTTGGTTGTCATGAGATCAAAGAATTATGACAATTAGAAGAGGGAGGGTTTAGAGTGAAGACACAACTTTGGACACAAAACTTCAGGACTCAAAATGCAAAAACAATGAGTCTTTCACAAAGCTAAAGGCTAACATGGAGAGGTTTAAACAATCACCTCTAGAAAGAAATTTTGCATATTTTATGATGTTAGGTTTCAATGGTGTAAGGACTAATCATCAAAGGCTAAAGGATGGTAAGGATGTTGTTTCAAAGAAGCTTGTGGAAACCTTTGTCAATTTGACACTTTGATTAGGGTTCCAAGGTATAAAATGTTGTGATCCACAATTCAAAACAAAGGTGGAAAAAAAATTTGCCTTTATGTTATGGAAAAGTTGAAATGCCATATTCAAATTTGATTGCAAAAAAAATTGTGTTGGGGATTATAACACAAAAGTTGGGTAATATAATCAGGTGGCCTTCATTGAAAAAAAACAAGAATCAATGCTCACAGTATTTCAAGCGCATGGTAAATATGGAGGCTCCATGAAAGAAGTTCACAAGGCAAAAGGGTTTGATAATTGTGAAATGTGAATCTCAATTCAAAGTTGTATCTATGTGTAAAACTACAAAGTTTGAAGTCACTAAAACCGTTCGAACTATTGATGGACCTGCAATCTCCAAAGATTATAACTTAAAGCTTGTAGGGTAAATTCTTTAGTTGTAATTCGCTTCCATGGAGTTGAAAGGCTCCAAGTCAAAATTTGACTAACCCAAAAAGAAATATAAATACTTTTATTATGTCAAAATAATATGAATGATCATGGAATTGGTGCAAGCTTCTTTGATGGAAGGCATGGAAAAAATAAGGAGCTTAAAGGTTTTTAAAAAGTTGACAATAATTGATGTCAAATTTTATGATTGTTGTTGAATTATGATTTCCTAAGCCCAAGGAATCCTATGATTATTTTAGTCTATGTCAGAATTTGCAAGCATGTTAATACTAGTAGCACCATCACCTTTATCAACTATGGAAGTAGATATATGTGTGTGTGTGTTGCGTCCTTTGTTTGCAAAGCCAACAAAATGTTATGCACCTTTTTGAGATCCATACATATAAGCATTTTCCTTTATAAAGTAGTTTTATCGTTTGGTACATGTAGCCCACCCACTCTAATATGTATGTACGCTTTACATAATGGCACTTTTTACAAACAATATGAACCAAAAGGAAAAAAAAAAGTGGGGTGCACTAAGAGCAAAATTGGGTTTAAAGGAGATGGATTTTTAAAATTTTAAAAATAGGAGGATGTTTTATGGGTTACACTATTTTTCTTTTGGGGAGTAGCATCTTGCTTTCATAAAGAAGGGTAAAAGATCATCTTTACATCCCTACCTTTTGTGTGACCATGATGTCCATTATGACATTGGCCCCAATTTCTTGAAATTTTCATAATGTGTAGTTTGTATGTGTGGATTCTTATATTGTGATATCATTGTTCTTATATGTAGACATCTTTACCACCCTTGATGTGTTTTGATACACTTAAACAAAGTAATAAATCATGTGCCATTTCTCATTATAAGATCAGTGTTTCCTTTGAGTGTGTACAATAGTTTTAACTTCAAAGAATCTAACAAGGAATCTATGAAAAATTGTTTTTTTGAACATTGTGAGGATATTTAGTTGCATCAATTCAACTTGTGAAAGCAATTTGCATTGGTAAATTTCCCCAATGTGCGTACAAGTGCCTTTCAAACATACACAATCTTTATCTTCTTTGTTTGAACACCTTTGTTTACATAAAATGTTTCATCAATTTGCAAAATAATCTAATTGTTAATTTGTGTCTTATATACATTAAAAGCAAAATGTAACATAACACAATGCATTGTGTTTAGTGTTATACATTCATGGTAGTTTTTGGAACTCTACGTACACTATGTATAATTTCTTTTAGTCATTAACTAACATACTCCTTGCAATGTGGATTGATTTGAATATGTTATGTATTGCAATGCATCAATTTTTGAACCTTTAAATTAAACTTCATGTCTCAAATGACTAGCTTTCTACTATTTGTACTTTGATCAACATCAAAAGTTACAATTTCTATTCCTTATGCATTGTTTTTGTAAATGTTGATACATGTCATAAATTTGTAATGTAGTACAATGTAGTATTTATAATATTGTTGTATAACTTGTACATTTTATAATATCCATTGCAAACTTTTTTTTTTAAAAATTGTTGATTATGTGCAAGATGATCTTGTTTGAAAACATTTGTGGAGCCAACTTTTGTATGCATAAGGACTTCGAGTGTCGGGGAAATCAATCAAGTAGTTTACAAAAAAGCTTGTTGACAATAAGATGGTAGGTTCATGCAAGGGTAACCTTTCTCATGAATTGAATAAATTATTTTACATTTTAATGTTAAATCCAAAGTTATAATTGTGAAGCCATTTGGTGTGAAGAATTTGTTGAAAGATATTAAGGGGTCAAAGGATAAAAATGTGGTAGGGGTGTTATTAGTTGTAAAAATGACATGAATATTTTTTTGATCCTTTTTGGTTTTTCATATGAAGTAGATTTTGAATGTAATAATTTATAATTTATATTGAAAATACGTATGGTTGCCTCAATA
>Ga0209611_10010436_pt1 | contig 13685 bp, 15 predicted proteins | sample S1TSphgellanicum_3_FD_187693 | JGI IMG/M metagenome (GOLD analysis project Ga0209611, IMG submission 187693) | Host-associated microbial communities from peat moss isolated from Minnesota, USA - S1T2_Fc - Sphagnum magellanicum MG (SPAdes) (version 2) | ecosystem: Host-associated > Plants > Peat... | reverse complement strand
ATAAGTGTGATGTTTCATATTATATGAAGGCGAAAATGAAAATGAAGAATAAGATGTAATTGGTTTTTTAATATCATTTTAGAGCTCTAGTAGTTTTATAGAAATGGATTGAAAAATTGAGAACATTGCAGGAAGAATAAGATGTAATTGGTTTTTTAATATCATTTTAGAGCTCTAGTAGTTTTATAGAAATGGATTGAAAAATTGAGAACATTGCAGGTTGTTATGTTGAGTATTGGTTTCATAGGTAAGGAAATATGAATATTGTATTGGGTGCCCACCCAATTCCTAAATTCAAGTATTTTGTTACACATGTTTATATGATACACAAAGTTATAATTTTCAAAAAGATAGGATGTTGGGATTTTTTTATTTATGTAAAAATAAATAAATAAGAATGCAATTGATTGAATCTTCTTGGTGTTGAAATATGGATTACCCTACACTTACAGTATTTAGTCTAATTGCTACCCTACATTCTCATTAGGTGTAGTTAATGTTGATGGAGATTGAGATTGTTTAATTGTATTTAAATTCAGTTCTTTAGCCCTACTCTTAATTTGTTGGATAATATAGAGGACAATGTATTATAATATTATTTGAAAAAATCTGATTTCATTATTATTTATATGTTTGGTTATGTTAATTTTTGTTGGTTATGTAGGTCATTCCTCTTTGTCCATCTACATCAATTACACAAATATGTTGGCAATTTGGTTCACATCCTTCTTCTTCAAAAAAATTACTCATTCTTAACATGAATGGTGTTTCGTGCTATTTTTCGTGGAGTGTTATTTTACAAGGGAAGCAATGTGTGAAGGGGAGAAATATTGATGGCACTAAAGTGGAAGCAAGAGCTAGAATTCAACATTTTTTTATTCTTGTATTCAAGAAGTTTTATATTGGAATTTGGTCTTGTATGTTGATTGAGGATGTTATGGAAGTTCTTAATTTGTTATTGCTGCAAGACTTTATTGACCAATTTGTTTTCATTTGGGGGCATGAACAATGTTTAATGAAATCAAATCAATTCACAATTGGAAATTATTATTGTCTCAAGGATTTAAATCATATGTATTCTGCTTGTCAAGGATTACCCTATGGGAGAGAAGACCAAACCCTATTCATTAATGATGAGTTGAGCAAAGCTCTTTGAAATTCCAAGAGCAGTGTTTTAAAAAAAAAATGTTATAGAAAATATAAGTTGTCCAAAAATAAGGTGCAATGGTTGGACCTCGATTCACGGTTGTGGCCAATGTTGATTGGATTACTTTTTGCAAGTACGGTTCAAATGCATTTTTAGACTATCATCAAGTTTTCTAAACCACATTTGAGTTCTGTTCCCCTCATTATTCTTGATTCATGCAATACATGAAAAACAATAAGGGGGATTTCTCAAATTCCTTTAGGTATAGTCTATTTTCAATATTCTCATTTTTAAAAGACTTTTCAAATTTTACTTTGACACTTTATGTAGATAAAGAGTTCAACTATTGAGTTTTGTTTGTAGGGGGACAAGCAAAAAGCAATGTTATCATAATGGATCCTATTTTTGAGATGGCAATGATATTATTTTGTATTTTATTGCTCTACATTGATAAAATTTCTTGAAGGCTTGGAATTTAGTCTTTTAGAAGTTGGTTTTTTGGAAATCAAATGACACTTTGAACACATGACAATATCTATGTTTGGGTTTATGTATATGTAATAAATTTTCTGAAGCTTGAATATTTCATATTCAATGTTGGATAATCTGATAAATATTGCTAAATATTGCAAATTGTTAAAACTTAGTTTGCAAAGAACCGGCTCACCCGGTTATAATGTGGGCATTTGTTCTTTGTTAATTGGATTCAAAGGACCAAGTGGTCACCTGATTCTAATTGAAACATTAGTGCCTTAAATAATGTTGTCATAATGGATCAGGTTGTCACCCGATTCTAATCATTCATTGGCCTTTATTAAGTAGGTTGGTAAAGAACATATGATCACCCGGGTTTAAACCAAACATTTATTTGATTAGTAATTGCATTGGAAAGGATCGGGTGACCACCCAGTTCTAGTGGAAACCATTTCAAATAGTTTTTTTATGTGCTGAAACTGTTTATGGTTATTTTTGGACAGTTGTAAAGTTCAAAATTAATTAAATACTAATTATATCTTACAAGTCACTTTTTAAAATTTTGTGTATGGTAATGCCCAAGGCTGTGGGCATTACTTGAATAAGGGCTCAATTTCAGAAATGCCCACTACCCACTGTTCCAATGTCAGAAATGCCCACTACCCACTGTTCTAGTAATGCATGTGGCCTTAGGCATTACCCCACACAAAATTTTAAAGGATGACTTGTAAAAATCAAATATTCTAGAACTAATGTTGCGTGGCATTTGATTTTCCCCAGTTTCAGTTTTTGAAAATGTTAAAACCTAAGAATTGCCAGTTGAATTTTTTGAAAAAAAATTCAGAATCAAAGAACTTGAGATTTTGGTTATTTCCAAAACTCAAAGAAACTGCAGATTCCGTGAAAGAACCAGCAAAGAATAGTAGGTTCTTGACAGTTCTTCGATTATTTTTTATTTTCAAAAATAAAAATAGTGGTTATATATCAGAACTGGTCCTCTAATTTTTTGAGCAGCTAGTTGTGAGATCCAAGCAAGTGCTGTCCTGATAACCACCAGGGTTTTGGTTCCATTTCTGAAACCCACACATCTGCTGGTTAGAACTTACATGGTTTTTCATATTTATAGTACACATCATTTGCTAGATTTTATGTGATTGTGACATGGGGTGTGATGATCCTTCCTTTTGGTTTTTATGGCTTTAATATGGAGGTGAAATTCTTCTTCTTTACTTTCAACAATTTGGTGTGAGAAAATGGCAACCATAAGTAGATAGTGAAATTTTGTTACAAGTAATGTACACAACTAGTGGGGCCATGGCATCAGTGTGTCCAATCTTACAGCTAACATGGTGTACAGGTCACTGTTTTTAAAGGAATTCCTTGTACAGGTCACTGTTTTTAAAGGAATTCCTTCTGTTTGTTGCAAAAGTGGCAATCATCCCAAGGAAGATTTAGCCAAATCTGACTATAAACCATAAATTTTAAATAAATAAATAAATTGATCCTTCTTTTTTATGTTTGGGTACACAATAATAAGCACATATTGGAATCTGGAAACTTTATTTATTTATTTATTTCAATTCTGGCTACTGAAAACATTCAAAATCAATTTTTTTCTTCTTTTTTTATTTCACATTTTGGTGATAGATTGCCAATATTTTAAAAGGCTTCTTAAGGTATGACCTAGTTAAGCATATATGCACATGTAATTTTGACATTTTTATTGAAAGCAATTCAAGAATTGTGTGGTCAAGTGGAGAATTGAGTGGTCATCCATGGTTCTTGTATTCAGAAGATGATAATGAGTCTTGATTCCAAGAAATTTGGTTCAAGGAATAACTTTAGTATAGGATTGTTAACACCACACTCCACACCATCACTCTCTTCATGCTCACAAGGCTCCTCACTAACACCAACAACTCCCACAAAAGCCACAAACACAAACCCAACGAAAGTACAACTGAAGAGCCTACCAACCAACAACACCCGGAAAGTACATCACCACCGTCCCCTCCACAACTCCAAACCAAGCCTAACCCAAAAATCTTGCACACAAGTAAAAACAACCTGGAAATTTACAGTAGTGAAATAAAGGAAAGCAAAAGGAGCCCAGATATCGAAAGAATGAATAATACATATACATAGCAAATTGGAAATAGAAAAAAAGCCTCTTTGAAATTCCAACATCAAAAGATAACCAAACAACTCTAGCCAAACATACTTTAATATTCAATTATGTAAATACACGGTCTGCTTTCATATCTCACTACACAGAGTTCGGTAGACTAATAAGATATTTGCTTATAAATAGGACTAGTCGATCAGCTCTGCGAGCATGTCTGAAACATCAAGGAAGACACATTTTAATTTATAACTATAAGCAGGTCTAGCCGATCAGCTCTCCAAGCATGCCATAAACATGAAGGAAGAGACACTCTTATTGACAACACCAGAAAAGCAGACCTCTAATAAGTGAAAGCACTGAAATTTCAAAGATCGTTAATTAGCGGAGGTGGTTTAGCTGGAAGCATTCATGGCAATGGAAACCGCATCCAGTAACACGGTATTTGCTGCGGACAAAGTAGACGCCACAACAGCACCAGTCAAAGAAGAAGGTCCTTCAGCTGAATGCAAATCGTTCATCTCGATCACTTCCGGTGGCTCTTCTCCTGTGGGGCCTGCAGTTCCGACCCATCAACAGGCAAAGGTTATTAAAACACAGTCAGTTACATCTGGTATCAATACACAGAATTAGTACGCAAGTGTCGTCGACAATGAATAGGTTTGCATTTAGTAACATACCATCATCGCGTACTGATAACCGCTGCCGCATGTGGAGATGCAGGCCACAGGCAGCGATGGTGATGAAAATGAAGAGAAGGAGCAGCCTTGAAATCAGCGTGCGATGGTGATGAAAATGAAGAGAAGGAGCAGCCTTGAAATCAGCGTCGAAGAATCCGAAGCAAAGCTCGACGCTAGTGCCTGCCATTCGCTGGTTGGTGGTGTTGCAACGTCTGCATTCATGAAACTGATTCGTGCACCCATCTCTGATGCTAATTCAAAGGACTCTCGCGAAACTGTGAGACAGTAAAGTATTTGTTCTCAATCAGAACCATATTCACCTCCACACACAAACATTTCAGCTGTTTATACTGATGCAAGTAACGCAAAGAGAGGCGCAACTGAGCCACCGGGATGGAAAGCAAGGATGGAATGCACTAAGTCACTGACGCCAGAGTTCCAGACTTCCACGAGAAAAGTCAGTGACGCTAGACTTCCACGGGCTTGCACGGGCTCCTCCGGGATGAAAAGCAAGGATGGATGGAGGGATGCACTAAGTCACTGACACCAGACTTCCACGGGCTCCTCCGGGATGAAAACAGGATGGATGGAGGGATGCAGTCACTGACGCCAGACTTCCACGGGCGTGCACGGGCTCCTCTGGGATGAAAAGAAAGGATGGATGAAGGGATGAAAAGTCACTGACGCCAGACTTCTACGGGCTCCTCCGGGATGAATAGCAAGGATGGATGGGGGGATGCACTAAGTCACTGACGCCAGACTTCCACGGGCTCCTCCGGGATGAAAAGAAAGGATGAATGGAGGGATGCACTAAGTCACTGACGCCAGACTTCCAGACTTCCACGGCTTGCACGGGCTCCGTCGGGATGAAAAGCAAGGATGCATGGAGGGATGTAGTAAGTCACTGACGCCAGACTTCCAGACTTCCACGGCTTGCACAGGCTCCTCCGAGATGAAAAGCAAGGATGGATGGATGGATGCACTGCACTGACGCTGAATGGATGGAGGGATGCACTGACGCGAGACTTCCACGCTCTCCTCCGGGATGAAAAGGGCCTGCGTACAGGGGCTCCGGGATGGAAACCCTGGATGGATGAAAAGAGGCAACTTACAGGGGTTCCGGGATGAAAAGCATGGATGGACAACTAAACCAGCTGGATATATGAAAAGAAAATATTTCGGGTTCCGGGATGGATGGATGGATGAATGAAAAGCACCTGGATGTAACGCAAAACCCGATTACACCCACCACCAGGATGGATGTAACGTGAAACTGATTTCAAAGAGAGGCGCAACTGAACCACTGGGGTGGATGGATGAAAAGAGAATTACACGGGTTCCGGGATGAAAAGCATGGATGGATGAAATGAAAATTACACGATTCCGGGATGAAAAGCACCTGGATGTAACACAGAACCCGATGGATGGATGGATGAAAAGCCCCTGGATGAACGTAGAACCCGATGGATGGACGGATGAAAGCACCTGGATGTAAGGCAAAGAGAGCCGCATCTGAACCACGTGGATGGATGAAAAACACCTGGATGTAACGCAAAGAGATGTGCAACTGAAACCACCTGGATGGTTGAAAAGCACCTTGATGTAAAGCAAAGAGAGGTGCAACTGAACCACCTGGATGGATGAAAAGCACCTTGATGTAACGCAAAGAGAGCTGCAACTGAACCACCTGGATGAAACGTAAAACCCACCACCTAGATGCATGAAAAGCACCTGGATGTAACATACAAAGAGGTGGCGAATGCTTCTATGAGAAGTCTGAGAGCACTTCCATAAAGACACTATACAACAAAAAACTTAAATAAAAACCTACTGAAAGCACAACAGGTCTTAATAACTTTTTTAAAAAAACATCCACAGAGACACACACATATATATACCAATTTGTGATTGATTTCACCACAAAAATGGTTTGTCACTTTTTTTGAGGGAGAATCCAACCACCAGCATTTTCTGCACAGCATAAACAAGACTTACGGAGCCTCCAATTCTGAATTTGAACGTTATGCAATGCAGCATAAGAGACCACCCCTCTTATGCAAGCATCAATAATACAATATTGGAATTGTGAATTTTTGACGCTGTATTAAACCTGTTTCAAAATCAGGTATCCTCAAGAGGCAGGATGAACCCTTAGGTTACCAGTGCAAAAAAGAAGGAAAAAAAATAGGCAACTTGATTTCAAGAAATTTGAGAGGACAAGACTGAGATGTTCCATTTTGAACCTAACAAGACACTAACAAAGCAACAAAAAGCATGTGCAGAGAAGATGACACCTCAGAACATAGAATGGAAGCACTGAATTCTGTGTAGTTATGACACATATATGAGATAACATGGAATTGGTAAACTGATAACAACCTGCAATGACACATGCAAACTGAAGATAAAGGTACAGGAACAAGTTGATTGACCCCATAGAAACACCTTAACAGATGAATAGTAGTAATATGCAGAGAGGGAAAAAAATGATCAAAGAGACGCATCAGTGTATCACTGCTATATTCCAGATAATGTTTCAGAAAATTCATGGCTCACAAGAGGTGAGACTTGCACAGAAGCATCTGCCTCATACAACTGCATAAATATCACCTTGTCTGGTGTTTCAGCTTTAGCGAACGAAAACAAAACATATAACCCGACAGGCTCCAAGCACACAGGGTCGGATAAGGACAAAGAAACCTCTCTAGAGCACAACAACAGAAACAAGCCAAGATACTTATCCTCCACAGCTTAGCTCCGCTCCCAGCTACAAAAAATGCCTGCAAGCAACACCACACACGATCGCACTTCCATTCACAACCAACAAAAGGAAAAAAAACAGAGAAAATGTCGACGCACTTGGAAAAGTTTCGCTTTCGCTCCACCCGACCTTCTGAAAGCACGCACACACAACAGCACCAAAAAGAAAGAAGAAAAACCAACAAAAACATTAAAAAGTAACGCACCTGCAAAGGTTTGCTCCGCTGTCCAGCAACAAACAACGCCCGCGATGAACACCAAACATCACCGCATCTCCTTCGCAACAAAAAAATGACGCAAAGAAGAGACAAGCATGCATGCACCTGGAAAAGCTTCGCTTTTCATCAATCCGACTTGCCAGAAAGCATGCAATTGCAACGAAACAACAGTAAAAGAAAAAGAAACAAAACGAAAGCCTCTCTCTTTCTCCATCCAACCTCCTCCCTCTCCCTATGTCTGTCGCCCGTCCCCTCTTTGCATCAAGCCTTCCATCAATTTACCTTCTGCTGCTACATAAAAAAAATCAAAAAATGAGCGCACCTGCAGAAGCTCCACCGCGAGTCCCACACACCACACGTCCTTCCTCCGAAATCAAAACCGTCACCACGCTCCACACCATCACCCTCTTCTTGCTCACAACCCTCCCCACCAACACCAACAACTCCCACAAAACGCAAAAACACAAACCCAACGAAAGAACAACAGAGCCTACCAACAAACACGACACGGAAAATACATCACCACCATCCCCTCCACAACTTCAAACCAAGCCTAAACCAAGAATATCACACACAACCCGCAAAATGTGAACACAAGCAAAAAAATCTTGGAACCTGCCCTGTCTGAACAGGGAAATTTACTGTATTAAAATGAAAGAAAGCAAAAGCAACCCTGTTACAGAGAGCATGAATAATACATATTCATTGCCAATTGGAAATAGAAAAAAGTCCCTTTGAAATTCCAACATTAAAACATAACCAAACAACTCTAGCCAAACATACCTTTATTTTCAAATATGTTAATACACAGTTTGCTTTCATATCTTACTACACAGAGTTCAGTGGAAATTTCGAAATAGACTAATAACACATATGCTTATAAACAGGTCTAGTCGATCAGGTCCACGAGCATGCCTCAATCATCAAGAGAGATTTTGAGTTATATCTATAAGCAGGTCTAGCCGATCAGCTCTCCGAGCATGCCATAAACATGAAGGAAGAGATGCTCTTATTTACAACAGCAGATAATCAGACCTCTAATAAGTCCAAGTACTGAAATTTCAAAGATCATTAATTGCGGGAGGTGGTTTAGTTGGAATCATTAATGGCAATGGAAACCGCATCCCGTAACACGGTATTTGCTGCTGACAAAGTAGACGCCGCAACAGCACCAGTAAAAGACGGTCCTTCGCGGAATGCAAATCCTTCATCTGCATCCGTTCCTGTGGCTCTTCTCCTGTGCCTGCAGTTCCTACCCATCAACACGCAAAGGTTATTAAAACACAGTCACTTATATATGGTATCAATACACAGAACTAGGATGCGTACGCAAGTCTCGTCGACAATGAGTAGCTGGGAAAATAACTCAGATTCAAGATTAGCCCAGTTAGAAACGCGAGCTTGCTCTGCCCTCATGAGACAAGTTTTTGCACATAGTAACATACCATCGCTCGCGATTGTTAGCGGAATTCTTGCTGATGCAGAAGTAGGGGCAGCTCCTGATGACTGGTTTCGCATGCTGAGATGCCAGCGATGGTGATGAAAATGAAGAGAAGGAGCAGCCTTGACATTAGCGTCACAGAATCCGAAGCGAGACTTGACGCTAGTGCCTGCCATTCGCTCGTTGGTGGTGTTGCAACGTCTGCACTCATGGAACTGATTCCTGCACCCATCTCGCTCTGATGCTAATTCAAAGGACCCTCACGAAACTGTTTTGGCAGTAAAGCAAATTGTGTTCAATCTAAACCATATTGATCCACCCACACAATCATGTCAAGTTCTTATACACACTCTTCTCTTCGTAAACGGGGCTTAAATTTGTTTTGCAACAGGTGGGTGGGTGCCTGTCTATGGTGGCCTTGGGTACAAGTGGAGAGATCCATAAATGGAAAAAGAAGCAAGTACATAGAGAAACAAAACCAGGGAGGGCCCCTCCCTGGTCAACCAGAAACACAAGCTCAAAGATAACCCATATCAAGTGGAATGATAATGTAAACACTATATCATTCCTCCCTACCCAAATACACCAAAGGGTGACACTGCAAATGACTCACAACTTACAACAATAAAAACATTACTTAATAGGAAGTATAACATTTCCAATTTGTTAGGTGTATAAGCCTCCCCCCTAGTGTCCTGGGTACCTGTCTATGGTGGCCGGCCTTGGGTATGTGTCTATGGTAGCCTTGGGTGCCTGTCTATGGTGGCCTTGGGTATGTGTCTATGGTTTCCCTGGGTGCCTGTCTATGGTGGCCTTGGGTATGTGTCTTATATGGACCAGATGCGTCGCTGAAGGTGCGAAGTTCCGTCGCAATGCATGTGTACCAGGTTTGAAGAGCGCGAGTCTCCCAACATGCGCACAGAGCTCGGCATGAAATGACCAAATGCTGCAAATAAACAAATCTCAACAAGCTTGCCCATATGGTTGGCTGAGAGAAGTGCATAACATGAAAACTACATTCATAAATACTGCATGTCACAAATCTCTCTCAGCCGACCACATGATCAAAACTGCAGAGAAACATCAAATACTCTCCATTTTTAAAAAAAAGAGCATCACTGCTTCCAAACAAAAGACATTGGCACATACACCAAGAAACTATAACCCCATGGAATTGTGAATTTGTGATGCTGTATGAAACCTGTTCAAAATCAGATATCCTCAAGAGGCAGGATGAACCCTTAGGTTAGCAGTGCCAAAAAGGAGGAACAAAAATAGGCAACTTGATTTCAAGAAATTTAAGAGGACAAGACTGAGATTTTCCATTGCGAACCTAAGCAGACACTAACAAAGCAACAAAAAGCATGTGCTGACAAGATGACACCTCAGAACATAGAATGGAAGCACTGAATTCTGTGTAGCTATGACACATGTATCAGACAACATGGAATTAGTGCAATGACACATGCAAACTGAAGATAAAGGTACAGGAACAAGTTGATTGACCTCATAAAAAGACCTTAACAGATCAATAGTAATATGCAGAGAGGGGAAAAAATGATCAAAGAGACGCATCAGTGCATCACTGCTATATTCCAGATGATGGTTCAGAAAATTCACGGCTCACAACAGGTGAGACTTGCAGCACAAGGATCTGCGTCATACAACTGCATAAATATCACGTTGTCTGGTGTTTCAGCTTTAGCGAACGAAAACAAAACATATAACCCGACAGGCTCGAAGCACACAGGGTGGGATAAGGAAGATTCGAAACCTCTCTACAGCACAACAACAGAAACAAGCCAAGATACTTATCCTCCACAGCTTGGCTCCGCTCCCAGCTACAAAAATGCCTGCAAACAACACCAAACACGACCGCACTTCCATTCACAGCCAACAAAAGGGGAAAAAAAAAGGGAAAATGTCGACGCACTTGGAAAAGTTTCACTTTCCCTCCACCCGACCTTCTGAAAGCACGCACACACAACAGCACCAAAAAGAAAGAAGAAAAACCAACAAAAACATTAAAAAATAACGCACCTGCAAAGGTTTGCTCCGCTGTCCAGCAACAAACAACGCCCGCAATGAACACCAAACATCACCGCAACTCCTTCGCAACAAAAAAATAACGCCAAAAAAAAACAAACATGCATGCACCTGGAAAAGCTTTGCTCTTCATCAATCCGACCTGCCAGAAAGCATGCAATTGCAACGAAACAACAGCAAAAGAAAAAGAAACAAAACAAAAGCTCTCACTCTTTCTCCATCCAACCTCCTCCCTCTCCCTATCTCTGTCTCCACTCCCCTCTTTGGATCAAGCCTTCCATCAATTTACCTTCTGCTGCTACATAAAAAAAGACCAAAAAATGAGCGCACCTGCAGAAGCTCCACCGTCAGTCCCACACACTACACGTCCTTCCTCCGAAATCAAAACCGTCACCACGCTCCACACCATCACCCTCTTCTTGCTCACAACCCTCCCCACCAACACCAACAACTCCCACAAAACACAGAAACACAAACCCAACAAAAGAACAACAGAGCCTACAAACAAACAACACACGGAAAATACATCACCACCGTCCCCTCCACAACTCCAAACCACGCCTAATCCAAGAATCTCACACACAACCCGCGGAATGTGAACACAAGCAAAAAACAAACCTGGAACCTGCCCCATCTTAACAGTGAAATTTGCAGTATTTAAATGAAGGAAAGCAAAAGCAACCCAGAAACCGAAAGCATGAATAATACATATTCATTGCAATTTTGGAAATAGAAAAAAGTCTCTTTGAAATTCCAACATTAAAAGACAACCAAACAACTCTAGCCAAACATTCCTGGATTTTCAAATATGTAATTACACTGTCTGCTTTCATATCTCACTATACAGAGTTCAGTAGACTAATAAGATATTTGCTTGTAAACAGGTCTAGTCGATCAGCTCTACCATGCCATAAACATGAAGGAAGAGACACTCTTATTTACAACACCAGAAAAGCAGACCTCTAATAAGTGAAAGCTCTGAAATTCAAAGATCATTAATTGCGGAGATGCTTTAGCTGGAAACATTAAAGGCAATGGAAGCCGCATTCAGTAAAACTGTATTTCCTGCGAACAAAGTAGACGCTGCAACAGCACCAGTAAAAGGTCCTTCAGCGGAATGCAAATCGTTCATCTGGATCCCTTCCTGTGGCTCTTCTCCTGTGCCTGCAGTTCCGACCCATCAACAGGCAAAGGTTATTTGAACACAGTCAGTTACATCTGGAAGCAATACACAGAACTACGATGCGTACGCAAGTCTTGTCGGCAAAGAGTAGCTGGCAAGATAACTCAGATTCGAGATTAGCCCAGTTAGAAACGTGAGCTTGCTCTGCCCTCATTAGACTAGTTTTGCACTTACTAATATACCATCGCTCGCGATTGTTGGCGGAATTCTTGATGATGCAGAAGTAGGGGCAGCTACTGATGACTGGTTTCGCATGCTGAGATGCAGGCCATAGCCATTTATGGTGATGAAAATGAAGGGAAGGAGCAGCCTTGATATCAGCGACGCAGAATCCGAGGCGAAGTTTGACGCTAGTGCCTGCCATTCGCTCGTTGGTGGTGTTGCACCGATTTGTCTGTCGCCTTTATCTCTGTCTCTGTCTCTCTCAGATGTGTGTGTGTGTGTGTGTGTGTGTGTGTGTGTTTTACACCAAAATCTTTGTCCACGTGCCAGTATCCTAATTTTTCGGACTGTGGAAGCTTAAATTTCTGCTCTCTCTGGAATCTCTGCAGGCTTTCAATACGCTGCTTTCTCGGATTGATTGAATACGAAACTACATTTGTGCTTTGATTCTTCTCTCTCTCTCTTCTCTCAAACCCAATCTCTGTGCGGCTTTCAGTATCCTGCTTTGAAGCAATCTTTGTTTCGATTGTTCTCTTTCTTACACCATTGAATCTCTCTGCTGTAGTATCTCAGATTGTTCTCTCTCTCTCTCTTACAACATTCTATCTCTCTGTGTAGCTTCTAGTGTTTCAGATCATTCTCTCTTTTACACCATTGAATCTCTGTGAAACGTGGTCTGTTCTCTCTCTCTCCCTCTCTCACCAAATCTCTGTGCTGAATTGTCTGCTTTGATTCAAACTCTCGCAACTGCAAATGGATCGAAATTTGAAATAATTTCTTCAACATTCTTCCATTCTCTGCAACACCCATTTCTTCTGCCCTCAAGTCTTTTGTGTGTAGGGTTTAGATTCATGATCACAAATTGGGTATTACATTTTTCTCCATTTCTTTTTAAGAACCCCTAAGTTGGCACTTTCAAACATTTCCTTTGTAATTATTCTGCAGAAATAGGTACCCAAAATTCAAATATTTTGTTCAAGTGGCTAGACTCGTTTTTATCAATACTAATGGTAATTGAGAATGTATTTATGGTACTGGACATGAGACGCATTTAACAATAAATCTATATGTTAAGTTATTATGCGTTTGTTTGTTGGCCTTCCCTACCAAGGCAAGGATATTGTGTTTAGATTCATTATAAAGTATAGTAGCTTAAGGGAATTTGGACCCTAGGTAGTAGGTCTATTTTTGAATGAGGTTTTTTGAAAGATGATATTTTGGCTTGAGTTGAAACTTGAGATTACTTATAGATTTATAATATCTTGAAGGATTTTGGTTTCTTTTAGAGGATGTTTTGAAGATTATATTTTTGCATGGTGAAATATTTGAGTTTCCATAATTCTTCTTTTTAAATGTAAATGGCAAGGCCACGGTGTGACACACCCCTTCTTTGGATGTGACCATGCCATACCCTTTGAAACCATGGGTTTTTGTATCATCAAAATGCTTCAA
>Ga0209611_10010434_pt1 | contig 13689 bp, 6 predicted proteins | sample S1TSphgellanicum_3_FD_187693 | JGI IMG/M metagenome (GOLD analysis project Ga0209611, IMG submission 187693) | Host-associated microbial communities from peat moss isolated from Minnesota, USA - S1T2_Fc - Sphagnum magellanicum MG (SPAdes) (version 2) | ecosystem: Host-associated > Plants > Peat... | reverse complement strand
ATCGTGGTCTTCGTCACCCCCAGAAACTGTGACTTCGCAGTACCCTTTCGCTTTGTGCTCTGTACCTTCTGCAAACCATTCTGGAGGTCGATTGCCATGCAGCAGTTCAGGAAAGAAATCAGTTGCATCAGCAGGATTCCCATCTATCTGAAAGCAAATCTGCTAACGTATATCAAAATGATTCTGATATGGTGAAGCTCATGCAGATTTGCAAGCTGCTATAGAAGATCCGCACACAAAAACCCCTCAAAACATCATCTCACAGGAAGAATAGGAAGAAAACCAGACAGAATGAAGTCAAACAGAAGCTAGAGAGGAAACATCTTTCGCAATCCTAACCGAGATGCAGAGGCTCTTCATGCAGAGGGAGCGCGAGGGGGAGTGGACTTACAGAAGAAGAAGAAGAGAGGCAGGCAGAGAGTGCATCGGCCATGGCGAGGTTAGTTTTGTTGGCTGGCAAGCTGTGCTGCTTGCACAAAGCCTGCAGCTCCTTCCTGGGCATCTTGTAAAGTTCCAACATCCCTCACATCATAAAAACCCCTCACCGTTGCACACACAACTCTCGATCTCTGTCGTCCTCTGTCGTCCTCTCTCGATATCTGTCGATCTCCCTCGACTTCGTTCTCGGTTTTTCTCGACTTCCTTCTCGCAAACCTTCTTCACAAAGCTTGATTATTACATTTGCAAAAAGAGTTTTAGAATTCTCAAAAATTGTCAAAAACATTCACCAGTTTCGACAACACCAAGGTAGTAGTACCACCAAAAAAGAGCACAAATGCACCAACAACATAGCAATTCTTGTGCTCGCAATCTTGTTTCTCTTCCTCGCTTCTCGTGTCGCACTCCAGGGCCTCCGTAGCATCGTCACGCTTGCGTGAGGACAGGCTTCAACGGCGCGCAGAATGTTCAAAGCCCGTTTGCGCAGTTACGGGACCTACTTGGTAGGAAGGTACCTACCTACCTACCCCCTAGCTTTCTGCCTGCCAGCCTGCCTGCCTACCTAGAGCCAACGGTCAAGTGCTGCGAACAAAAACCCCGCCCAAAAATTTGAATTCGAAACGCATACTGGATGATAACATCCAATGAATAGATGAAAAAACAATTGACGCATGGGATGAGAACGGGATGAGGAATTAAATACGAGGAAAAAAAAAAGATGAGGAATAGGATGAGAAAAGGGATGAAGTAAAATGATGATTCATTCTGGGGGGATGAGAAAGGCTTTCATGACAGATGAGCAAACAGATGAGCAAAGGGATGTAAAATGGCATTGGAGTGTATTTCACGTCCCAATGCGTCTCTGAAACACAAATCAGATTTAAGTTTCTACATCGTATTATGTATGTATTGTAGTGGAATATAAAAATACGTACAGTATAGTATAAATATGCTATACCTATGGTACAGTATAATATGGGTCGACCGCACAATGGCGCAGGAAAGTTACCCGATAAGTTCATTTTCTATCCCTGTAGTAACTTCCTAGAATACAATTCTCAATCCTGGTTTTTACCTTGTGGGCTAGTTACTTCGGTTTATTGGGGGCCCTGCCTCTATGGACTATCGCATTGGATCCAACTTTTGGAGGTTTGACCTTATTAAAACCGGTTTCACATTAGGTGAACCTGTTTTTTTGGTGAAAGTGTTTGGACTGTTTAGATTGGAACGGACTTTTTTGGTGTTCAGAGTGTGGACACAGTAAGTAGATGTACAACATCGGCAGGGGCCAGCGTGTTTGTGATGCGCTTGTTTAGATTGTGGTTACTTTATTTGTTGCTTGAATTTGCACTGAAAATTCTTGATGAGGTTCATCAGTCAAATCCAGTGAATCCACTGGGAAAACTATTGCGACCCTGAATGAAAAAACGTACATCCCTGGAGGAGGAGGAGCCCTTGAAGAGTCTAATAATTTATTGACTGCTCCCTGTTTCTGACTGGCTAGATAGTTGGATTGGTCCAAGTGGGTTGCCATTGTTAGTAGGTAGTCTCCCACCTACTTACTTGCAATCCCAGTTTCAGTTTTATGGGTGAGGTTGGAAAAAAGTTAGTAACCAAAACTTGGATGTGAGAAATATTTTTGCAGGGTCACATACTGAGCGTTGGTGGAGATTTTAAGCTTGGATTGAAATGTCAGCAATCTCTGAGGATGTAAATATGGTTTCTAATAGACGCTCTGGGCATGTCGTCATTGTATTGCTAGTTTCCTTTTGTTTATGATCATACTCTCTCTCTCTCTCTCTCTCTCTCTCTGTGCCATCATGTTTTCTAATTGCAACCCAAGTTTCAACAACCTAGAAAAGAATGTTGGTTTCCGTGACTGAAGATGATAAATACAAATAGATTTCATAGTTTCCAAGAATATAACCTGGGCTGCAAAAAAACAATTGACAGACAATATTCACCCTGAAGAACTTCATAACACCTAGTGCAAAGCTGCTCTTTGGAAAACTCATGGAGGCAAAAACAACAGAATGTGGCAACAACATTCTTTTGCAAGACAAAAAATTTCAGCTCAGAAAGAATTTGGCAACATCACAGGGGCTGTTCAACAGTGGACGCTCAAATTCTTCTTCACTGGTAGATATGCAAACACTTTGTATCAAAAGATCAAATCTGGCTCACATGGAGAGCTTGCCATGAATTCATGTATTGATTTTCTGTGGCACAGATGAACCCCTCTTTCTCATTCAATGCTATTTTGCTCACAATAAGACACAATGTAGATGTGCACAAGAAGTTGATGTATCCCTGGAAATCTGTTTTGCAAGTACATGAGTCAAGTCCATGTTGCTCTCAGGCAACACCGTGTGAAAGGCAATTCTGCTGCTGGGTTCAAATCTGTTTTCAGAATCATTATGTGTTTTGCATATGTTGCGGCAGCCACATTTCTTCTTGTATGATCAAGCTGGCAGCCACATTTAAGAGAAAAAAAATCCTGGATCATCTTGTTGTGTACCTCTCTTGAAGATTATGCCTGGATTAATGGCAGTTGAGGTGTTGATGGCATCACTGCCAAGGTCAAAGGGTGATGCAGGTCCAGGTGACAATGTGCCAATAGTATTACTGCTGCAAGGTTTGCTCAGCTTGAATGGGCAATTGCAAAAGATCCAAGGAGCTTGTGGTGGTAAGAAGTGCAGAATGGATAGTTGCAGGTCCTCATTGTGGGTGCTGTTGCTTCAGGAGTGCTATTATGCCTGCAATGTGTGGTGCTGCCATGCTTGTCCGTGACAGCATTGCAAAGCTTTCTCCTCGTAGAACACCATCATTGACAAGTTTCTGAGCTGATCCTTGATTGATGGCTGAAGCCATGGCATGGTGTTGTTCTTCCTTTTTCTTTGCAAAAGAGAGTGGCAGAGATCTTTGGAACCAATAACAGCAACAACAACAACAATGCTTTTTTGTGGCAACAAAAATATCTATTTTACTAAGATGTTGGCATCAAAGATGAACGTGCCAGGAAGAGGGAAAGGACAGGATGGAGAATGACGGGCTTTTCCTTGGAGCTAAAATGCAAGCTCCTTGCACTGATGATGATCAGACCTGCCATGGAGATGGGTTTTCTGGAACTGGTCGGCAATGTCATCGGCTGCGTATTCTATGTAGTTGCAGATCAAGATCTTGTTCTTGACAAGCAAGGCATTGAAGGGAGTCAGATCTTGGCCATATGAGAAATATTCAAAGTCAAGGCTGGAGGTTGTGTCAAGGAATGCATCTTCTGAGTAGATTATGTCAAAGCCATGTCAGGTGTATTGGTAGTACATGTGTAGACATATGTCTCCTCTTTCGAAGCCAAGAGTTGTGCTATGTCAAAGGTGTTCAAGCATGATGCTCCTGTTACACTGCTGATTGAGCCAAGAGAGATACTGAGCATGTCCACTCCATCTAACACTGCCTGCAGATGCAAACCCCCTGGTCATGTTCTGTACACTGAAAAACACAGAAAGCAGCAGAAAGCAGCAGAAAGCAGCAGCTCATGAATATCATGATAAGAATCTGTGATAAGATCAAAGGAGTGAGAAGGAGGAATCCCGAACGTTGATAGTACCTGATCAATACCAGCAAGAATGTGAGAGAGGAAGCCATCATCACGGAACACCACTTTGTACAGAGCTATCCTGTGTGAGCCAAAAGAAGAGGTTTCAATGAATTTTAGATGCAGTTTCTCATTCAATTGCAATTAAGAGGTCATCAATCCTGCAATGGAGTATCTTTGCAAAAGGAAGAATGCTGCTCAATGGAGGAAGAGAGAATAGATTATACCAAGCTTGAGGATCAACACCACTAGCAGTACCATAGTTGAATCCATTCACCTTGACAGGAACGCCATGATTTCCAGCTGCAATTGAGCTTGTATGTCTGTGGCATCTCCACATTTCTAAAGACTTTGCTCAATTTTATTTCTAAGTCTTCACAATGAAAAGGTTTTGATATGGTCGTTGAATTTCAGGACTGTTCAGGTAATGTTCAGGATTCTGGTGGATTCAAAGAGTCTGGAGCATTTTACTTATGTGCCATGGCCATCTTCATTGAACGGTGAATTGAAATCATATGTTGCATTGAACAGGATTGCAGCAATGAGTCCTTTGGAGAAATGCTGAGCACCAATGATCTTGCCATTGCAAGAACTGTAAGGAAACATGTCAGTTACAAAGTACCATCCCTTCCATTTGTCAAGAGGGTCATACCTGTGGTTCTGAATCTCATTTGTGCTTGGATGTTTTGGATCAATGCTTGTATCTAGCATGCCAATCACAATTCCCTCTCCTGCATGATCAGCTCCTCCATTCAATGGCCAAAATCTTCTCAGCAGCTCCAAGAACTCAGGTGTATGGGTTGTTGCCTTCTGGAACAGCCAATCAGGCTCAATCAAGATCACTGATGGATGTGCCTTCAACAATTTTGCCTTCAGATTTGGAGTCCAGACACAACACAACACTCCAGAGTAAGCTTGAAATAGTTGTAAAGTCAAGAATCACAACTTCAAACTGAAGATTGAAATGCAAATGTTTTGTCTCTCTTCTCGCATCTTCTCACACCCATTGCAAGTGTAAACCACAATGATAAAAGAATCCCAGTTACAGCAGCTACCGCACCAAAACAGTGTAGGTTCTTCTGCAGCTCTCTCATCATAGCCCAGCTCAAGCTCAAACTCAGCCCCAGATATGACTATATGATCCTCTCCATCTTGCTCTTTTTCTCCTTCCTCCTCTTCTCTTTCTCTGGGAGCTATGAAGTGGCAATGCACATGAGCTTTGAGGAGCAGATACCAAAGATTGAGCTACCCAATTTGAGAAGCTGAGAGCCACTGAGAACTGCAAGAGCAGATCATTACTTAATTTTAAACCAGAAAGCTCTGGAAATTTCCAGCTCGTCTTCAACTCCAATCCAAGATCATACATAACCAGGAGACAATCCTTGCAGCTGGTACACAAAGAAGCTCTACAAACACTTGCACAACACAGGAACTGTACTAGCTGAAAAGAAGAAAAGATACAGTTCAAAGCAAAGTCTGAGCTCTTGAGAAAATTGACACAATTACAAAAGAGATCATATTGTCTAACTCTTCAAGTGAGTAGATATGTACTTCATCAGATGTGAACACTTGGATTTCACATTGGTGAAGACAAAGAATCAGCAGCTGTGGAACACAAAGCACTAAATTTTTTAGCTACTAGCTGCTCAGCGCTTAAAAGGGAACATCCTAGACTCTTCAATTTACTGCATCTACCTCCACCAACAAGACTACTCTAAAACCACTCAGCTGAGAAGGAAACTCCGAAGAAGCTGTGAGCAGCAACATTATTGAAGATTCTATCCTAGAGCCAAAATTTTAAACAACCAGCAACTCTTAAACCATCATCGGATCACTCAGCTCTTTCTTGCATTTATGGAAAGGTTTACAAACCTGTGCTGTATAGCTCCAAGAAGATTGATCTCCAAGCTGCAGAAGCAGACAGCAGCAACATGGGATTGAAGAGGGGACACAGAGGGAGAGAGAGAGAGAGAGAGAGCAAAGGGCAGTGAAGGAGGAGAGTAGACAAATAGGGTTCTTGGGGGAAGTCGACAGTTATGCCGCTCAGAATTCACGGCCACAGGACTTGTAACGGCCAAATACCAACCCTGCAACTGCTTTCATCCAACTGAAGAACCCTAACTCTATGAAGAACTCATCCATTTTGCCTCATGAAATCATTATTAGCTCTAACTAGCTTTACTCATGGATGAATTTGTTTCACTGTGGAAAAAAATTATAATTATATATATATATTTTTATTTTTTTTCAAAAAATAAAAAATAAATAAGAAGAAGGCTAGGAGTCACCATAGGCATTACTAGCCAAATGAAAAATGATTTGTAGAACTAAAATAATTGTAACATCTTTAGTTAAAAGGAGGTTCCATTCCTCGAACCTTTGCTATTCTTTTTCATTTCCCTCAACTCTCTTCTTCAAAATGAATGCAAATTTCAAGTTTGAATGAATGTTATTCAAATGTTGGTTTTGAAAGGAACCCTTTGTGTCCAATTTCAATTATCAAAATAATTTTATGGAATGTCTAGCATGGTTTGAATAACTGTTCTTCAAATTTGTAAAAAAAATTCTCAATGTTTTTTATAAAAAAAGGAATTTTATCTAGTTTTCTAATGTGTTTAATTCCACCTACATTACATACAACTGAAGATATAAGATTTTTATAGTATTAGTTTTGTCCACAAACTTCAAACAACCAAGATAAAGGATTGTGTAATGTCAATTCTATATAACCAATTAAAATTGATTATTGACTTGAAAAGTAAAGCTTATTTTTGACTTTTTTGAAAAAGTGATAATTATATGTTCAAAGAGATTGGACATATTTCACAAGTGTTGCATCTTAGTTTTGCAATTGGTTACAATTCCATTAGGAGGCTAGTTGAATTTCATTTATAGTTGGACAACAAAATTTGAAACCTCTAAATCAATCACCCAAGACGTAACCAAATGCCTTTTACTAGCCAATGCTAGTTTTAATTTCCTTTCCAACAAAAGGTCACATATGTATTAACTTTAAATCAAGGTATTTTTAAAAAGTAGTTCGAACAAGGTCACCAAAGATGATAGTTGTTTCATTTTATCAAATTCATCCACATGTTGATTGTTATATTGCAACATGCATTAACTTTTATTCTCGTGAAAAAAAAAAACATTCAATAAACAATGGTTTTGTTCACATTTGGGGTTGATGGTGTTATTTCAATTCATTTTAGTAAGTTGAAACCAATCCCTCACCATGTATCAACCCAAGTATACAAGTTTATGCCTAGTGGAAGTAAAATTTTGAAAAACTTGAGCTTGCCTCATACCCCAAAAATATTTCAAATTAATTACTCACCCTCACCTCATACCTAGTAGTTTGATTTTTCTAAATACATGTACCCAAATTTGACCACCACAAGAAATGGGTGCAAGTATAAGCCTAAAACCAAAAGCCTAAAACTATCTAAATAACTATTGGAGTTTTATTTTAAGGTTAGGAATGGCTTAATTGTTTGATGTTTCTTTGTTTCTTCTTCTTTCCTCTTGCTTTCAACTTTCAATGCTTACACTTTGGCTTTTTATTTAACTCTATGACATTACGAAAAATGTCAAGGTTGACGGATGTTGTTGCATCAAAAACTATCACCATCAATGCACATTATTGGTCACAGAGCTTGAGGAAGCTATGGACAATGTGTACATCTATCAAGCAAAAGAAGGTAACCTTCTTCTTTTTTGCAATTTGGTTTCAATTTTCTTTTTTGTGATCTCAATTTATTGAAAGTTTTGTAAAACAATGAAACAACAAGAAAATGTTTGAAAACTCAAAAAATTTGATACATGTTGTGCAAGGGATAATCACCTTTCAAAAGAAGGGTGGGGTTTCATGTTTGTAAGTAGACAAATTCTTTTGTTGGTTTCTTGCCTTTCTTTGAATGTTCAAGAGCTTTGGACTTCGAACTTTGATTTTTTCTACACCTATTCCCTTTTTTTTATAGGCTTGTGAAATGTAACAATAGTGGTGGAGTTTTTGAAAAATTGTTGTGACATGGAAGTTGTTTTATTTTATGTTGCATGTTAAGTTCCAAGCTCTAACATGTTTGTTGTGTGTTCACTACATCACATGTACTAAAACAACTCCATGAACTTGCAACAATGGGAGGACTATCAAAAAATTGATCTTAAACTTTCACACAATTTATTAAATGTTTGTTCTTTGAAATATGTCTAAACCTTAACCATTGAAGATTGATCTTGATTGTGTGCACTTTTAGTTCCCTATCATTAATCTTTTAATCTTGTCATTAGGTTTATTTGTCATCACTTTTTCTTTTTCACTTTATTATTGCAAACAACAATCACTAGGTTTTTCTTCAAGGCCATTTATTAGCCTTCCTATTATAAACCCTAATAAAAAAACCCTACAAGCTTTTGCAAGAAATTGTAAACAACAATAATTTACAACCTTTGCATGAAATTGAAGAGTTGTTAATCGATCTTAAAGTCGTTGTTGATGAATCCTACATAGTTGAAATGCAAAATTTGTGGAAACAAGGTTTGGTTTGGAAGTTTCACAATTGTAATTTTTTGACATGGGCATTTTTTAATGTCAATAATAACCAACCCATTGACCTTTTTCAAAACCAAACCTTGTGTTGTATTGTTTACCATGATTAAGTTGTTGGTTGTGAAATCTGAACCTCGTGTGCAAGGTCATGGAAAAAGTTAATTATTGATCACAAATGCAATGGCATAACAACAATGAAAAAACATGTTGGTGTTGAACATACTATTTTAATTAGAGCATATGTCTTAGAGCAAACAAACTACCCATTGAATGATTCAATGGATCATGAACTAATCAAGAAAATAACTTCAATAAGGCTAATTGTAAATTTTGGGTTTTTTACAATTTTTAGTTAGTTAAAAAAGGATCATGAAACACAAACTAATTTTCTACAAGATGTAATGTTATTTGTGATTAAAGGGTTCTATTGTGAGGATAGGGGATCATTTGGCTCCAAAGGTTGGTGTATAAGTTATGCCCAAAGGTGGTGTTCTTGGGCTAGAAAGATTCTATGAAAAAAGTTATGCTTACATTGGTGGAGAAAATTATGGTAACATATGTGCATTTAGCATTGGCTTCATGTTCACTAGCCACCTACATTTTCTTTTATGGATGTCGAAAGGGGCTCACGACATCTTCATTATTGTTGTTAATTTCTAATAACTAGGAGTCCAAACACATTACCATTGGGTAGATTGAAATCAGTAACAATAATTGCACAATTATAGCTCCTAAATTATAACTTTTTGATCAATTTTCCTTCACTCAAAAGATTTTGACTTATGCATATGATGAAAGGTCTAATTTGAAAACATGTGCAGCTACTTTAAATTATGTTAATTTATGCAACAATTTGGCCATGTTGGAGCCATTTGATGGCTCAAATTTTTGGCATGCAACATTAATGAAAAAATAGTTCATGGGCTACACTATGAAAGCATAAAAAAAATTCAAAGTGACATCCAAAAATGTATTATATGGCCCAAATCTAGCAAGGGAGGTTGGCGTGGGACCAAGCTTGTATAGATTTTGGGTTGACACCCAATAAATGAAACATTCATGTGAAGACTAGGTAAGTGATTTTTTATTTTATTTTTATCTCATTATGTTCTACCTTTGAAATTTTTAGGTTGTTTATGTACTTTTTAGGAGTTGTAAACATGTTGGATGTTTGACTACGTTAGTGATTATAGGTTGCTAATCAAGTATTATTTTTCCAAGATATTTTGGCTTTTCCAAACACCATTGCCTATGTTATAATTGTTAATCAATAACACTTTAAAGCCACATTCCTCCTCCAAAAACATGGGTAATTGTGAAGTTGTTAAGGTTATTTCTCCAATTGTGAAAGGTTGTGTTTTAAACCAAAGTCGGGGTCATTAGTTTCTTGGGGATGCTCTCTAATTTATCATATCAACATGTTAAGAGATTCAAGAAGACCTTAAATTTCAAAGAGTTCATGATAGCTTGGCTAAAAAGGAAGTAAACATTTTTGATCTTGGATTCAAACAACTCATTGTTTGCATGAAGCACCGAATATTGGAGGCTTTTCAACCTTTCATTTCTTTTTTGCATGCATTTCAAATGAAAAAAAGGCATAACATATTAACATTGATCCCATGTTTAAAAGCATGTAACTCATCAACACATATGTGAGGTGTGAAAATGCTATTAATGTGGTTGTTGAGTATGATTATAAATTGTTGCCTTTGGTGTTGGAGGCTTACAAATTGTTGATGTTGGTAAGTTTGAAGAATTTCAAGATTCTAGCTTTGCTATGAACTCTCAAGATTTGTTCCAAACCTCTAACATAAATGTAAATAGTTTCAAAAAAATTGTTGATAGAAAACTCTATTCATTTTAACATTATCTCATGGATATAGAAAATTGTAAATTTGTTTTAACATGGTGATGAGCAAAAGAACCTAAGTTTCACACTATGATTATACTAGCACAACACATTTTGGGATCCTAGCTAGACACATTGATACATAGAGAATATTTTTTGTTGCTAGAATCCTCATTGCTTTATGTAGATGTTGTTTTCAAACATACAATTTAAACAAGTTGATATTTGTGAATAAAAAATAGTTATTTGATCTACATGTCAGATATGTCAAACCTTTTAACTTTGAATTTGCATGTGAAATAGAGTCAAAGTTAACAAAAGAGCTTGAATCTTAAATTTGAAAACAAAGTCAAACATGAAGAATTTTTAGACACATAATCCACTTTAATTTAGTTTTCAGATTCATTGAGAATGATGGAATGATATTTATGTTAGGGTTATTTACCAATGCATTTTTCCAAGATTCTAGATTGTTTATTAACATTTTGTTTCATCTACTAGTATGGACAAATTGGTAAAGTGAGGAAAATAATCTTTTGGGTGTTAGTTTTTGTGTCATGCATATATATTTTGTTATTTGTCTTTTGATTTTCTAGTTTTTCAAAAAAACAATTATCGTTGTCCTAATCTAGTTTCTGTCTTCCCATGGGGCTTACTTTTGTAATGCATCTTCAAGTTTGTAACCTCTTTTCGATGGGGCTTATTTGATTGATTATCTAATTTTTCAATTGTGCATTTTTGCATGATTTTGATTGCTTGTTGTCTTTGTCTTTCATTTAAAAATATGGGCAGATTGACAAAATGGGAAGACTTAATGGATTTTCTTGATGTTTATTATTATGTCATACATGTATTTTTTATTGTTTGTCTTTGATCTTTTTGTGTTATAGTCTTTTTGTCATTAAGCCTTCTTGTTTTTTTGTTGTTTTAGGCTAGTCTAGTTTTTCTAAGGACTTGTCAAAATTTGTTGTTCTTTCTCCAATGTGTTTTGATTGGGCTTATGTAACTTGCATTGGAATTGTGCAATTTATCAAGTATCAATAGGTTTGATTTATCTTTTGGTGGGGCTTTCGATGGGATTAGTTGTTTATTGATTGTTTGTGTGTTTGTTTAGGAATGGAATAATGGATCGTTGAACATGGAAAAACAAAGAATTGCCTATATAAACCAATTTGGCAAAACTTTTTTATTGTGATTCATTAGGTTTAGAAGATAGATTTAGAATTTAAAGTTTAGAAGAAAGTAATGTTTATAAAATTTCCCCACCAATGTTTGATGGGGTGGAACTTTATAAACTTGTTGCATCATGACATATAAAAAATGTTATGAGATGAAGGTTCGCATTGCACATATAATGGACCACATGATTATTTGTTTGCTAGAGGAGATGAGGGAAAATTTTCAATTTTATTTGTGTTTGTTAATGCACTTTTGACATAATTTGGGTATATGTCAAAGACCTGGATAGGCCTTTCTCCTAAAGAACCTACAAGCTTTCTCAACAAGGTATTTTCAAAGAACTAGATAGCCTTAAAGACCCAACATTTGTTCCTTGATTGGGTTTCTATTAGAGAACCAGGTTGTATACCCACCTACAAATCCACTTTGATTATGCAGATGGTGTTCAGCCAGGTTCCTACTGAGCAACAAGTCCCAACCTGTTATTTACAGGTTAAAAAGCTCGCCAAAAAGCGAAATCAAAATTTAAAAAAATAGTAATCTTTGGGATTTTCAATCCCTACGATTCAGAAAAAATCTAAGAAAATTGGCCAGATTTCTATACTTAGTTCAAGTAGGTAGCCAAAAATATGGAAGCATGTTAATATTTCAAAACTTTCATGTCTGGTTTATAACAAAAGTTTGGCTAAATCTTCCAATGGTTGATTGCCAATTTGGCTACATCACAAAATTGACCAAAAAAATCACTGGGGTGCCTTCTTTGAAAGGAGGCAAAATATTCACGGCCATGGTCATGTTGGTATCTGCCTGATGTGTTAAGAAAACAAGTATTTGAATCCAAAGTAGTTTTCAATCAACAAAAGAACAAATCCCGTCCTTCTTTTAAAAGAAGGACTTTAAGCCAATGTATTTTGCACAAAAATTTCCATCTTTGGGATTTTCACACTGTTGAAAAATCACACGATTATGCCAAACCAAATAACAATTAAATTGTAATGTGTAGGGTAACACCCTTGGAGAACCGTGTTCCCAAAATAAGCAGACTCCTGAGGTGGAGCCAAGGAGTGCTTATTTCAGGAATGCCCCACTCCAAGGGCATTACCCGACATAAAAATCAATGATGTTTATTGCTTGATTTTCTTACAGTGATACCCGGAGGGTACCAGACAGGTAACCACTGGTCATCATGGTTTTTTTTTTAAAAAAAGTAATAAACTAACATGGGCATTTTGAAAAGCCAAACTTTGGGTTTTTGAAATGCCCACTTTCAAATTTCATCAAACAAGAGTGCCTTCAACTACACTAGCAGAGTCATCAAATAAGAGTGCCTTCAACTACACTAGCAGAGATCACGGAGCTCGGTTTTGATGAGTACGTGATGATGCCCTGGCACAAAAACTTGAAAGGAAAAAAACAACAACATTGTCACTCACACATGAAAATACTGAAGAAGCTTCCCAAAGGTGATAGATACATTATATGTATATTTGACTTTGTGGGTATAGTTTTTTCTAAGACAACAAATGAAGAAAACAAACTCCAGCAACACTCAAAAGCTGGTATGTACTAGAATGGTAACCTACAGACCTTCAGACTTGTAGGTACTCATTTTGACAGACAATTTGTAAAAGCTCTTCCAAGAAAAAGTTCCTTCTGCTGCAATGAATGAATGTCTGGGGGGAAATGTAAGTATTTGCAAGGACAGCCAGCCACATAGCATTTTGATGATGACAGGATTTACAATTAATGAATATACCCCAACCCCATCCTCCACCCAACAAACACCAGGTGCTTTTCTTTTTCTTTTTTTCCTTTTTTGAATTTTGTGATATAAAATTTTTGGTGAATTTTTCCCCCCAAAAATAGAAAATTTAATCAAATTTACTCTACATAAACATATTCATCCAATTTTTTTTCCCAATTTCTTTGTTGGAAAAATGACAGAATTTGTCCAAAATAATCCTCCTTCACTCACTCCAGAGGATTTTCTGGTAGATAGTGGGATGAGGATGAGCTTGTTAGGAAGGGTCTAGGGTTGATTTTTGAAAATTTTGAAAAATCCTTATTGGGAAAAGGGGG
>Ga0209611_10010433_pt1 | contig 13691 bp, 11 predicted proteins | sample S1TSphgellanicum_3_FD_187693 | JGI IMG/M metagenome (GOLD analysis project Ga0209611, IMG submission 187693) | Host-associated microbial communities from peat moss isolated from Minnesota, USA - S1T2_Fc - Sphagnum magellanicum MG (SPAdes) (version 2) | ecosystem: Host-associated > Plants > Peat... | reverse complement strand
GTGTGATTGTTTAATATTAAGTGAATGTTAACTTAACATAAAATCTTTATGGTAAATAGGGTTAGGTCCTAAATGACTAGCTTGGTGTTACGGGACTTAATACTAGAGTCCTTAACACCAAGTGTGAATGCACCTTCAGTAAAGTTCTTGCTTATTTACACGCTTGGTTCATAAAGGCATACACATTTATCTCAGCCACTGATTCTGTCTTGTTTGATCTGGTCCCTTGGCCTCTTTCCTTTACTCTTACTCTCGAATAAGGGCATTACCCGAATTGCGTCCACACTTGGTAGTCCTACTATCGGGCTGTGCAGGCCCTTAATCTGGTAATGCCCTTATCTTAGGGCCTTAGCCTACATTGAGAAACCTAAACATGGGGTACATGCACATGAGATGAGTTTGAGTAATAGAGCTAAGTGCAACATGAACTCTTGATAGAAGTATAGGGAGAGGAGGAGAGACCCAATGCATCTGACATGAAAGTTGAAACCCACATTTGTTGTGTAAGTATATGAAGCAATCTGAAGTGCATGCACTTGAAGGTAATGGGTATGTAAACTGAAGATCCACCTTCCCCTCCAAGCAAAGGGATGGATGACATTGCCTTGACCAAATTGGTTGTACCTTATCTTCTTGGGTTATCTATTGTATTGGGACCAAGAGAAATGGGAGAAAGGGAATAAACACACACACAAAAAGGGACTGAAGTGAGCCACTGAATATGCCTCTACTTGTGGTGCACAAAAAATGGGTGCTCAAAAAATGGACTAGATATGGTAGGTAAATCATCATCCTCTATTTGTGGTAAAACCAATGGAGATTTTTATAAGAGAGTTTGAGAAGAAATAAGTTAATTATTGCTTGTTGCTTTGGTAGATGGGGGGGATTTGAGTGTCCAACTAAAGTATTAAAAGAATTAATTAATTAATTAAAAGTCTCTTACTTTAAAAACACATTTGGGTAGGTGTTGGGTTGGAAATGTGAGTACACTTGCCTTATGTTTTACTCACTAAATGAATTATTGAAGAATATGATTTTCTGGGCTGCATTTGTTTTCTTATATAAATGGTAAGTCTCTTATGGTACAAGCAATTATAAAGTATTGAAATATGCAGTTTGAGTGGAACAGAGCCTTTAGTTATTATTATTCCATTGCAATTATTTTTCTTTGATTTTTTTTTAAAAAAAAAATTTTGGTTCAGAACACAATCCAAGTGCACTCATATTTTTTGGACTTCTTTTCAATTTGTCATGACTTTTTTATAGATCTGTAATAGGATAATGGATTACCCAATTCTATGCTAGTCCAGGTCCTACCTTAGATAGGATCAGCGATTTTTACCCACAAAATTTGTCACTTTTTATTTAAACAAAGGGGGGAAATTTCTTGTTTTTCTAGTGTAAATTCGACTAATTTTGCTATTTTTAAAAAATCACCAAATGATCTACATCACAAATTTTGGGGGAAAAATAAAAGAGAAAAGAAAAAAGCCTTGGTTAGGATGGTTGAAACTTGAGGCCCCTGAAGCTCTTTGTGTGAAGAAAATCCAATTTTTAATTTTTAAAAAATGAAAGAACCAAAATAAAGCTTGAGGAGAGGAAATGATTGGCCAAGACCCCCCAGCACACCCTCCAAAAAACAAAATGCAAAAATCCCAGACGGAGGAGGTCCAGGGTTCGAATCCTCTCAGCAACAGCAGGAACTGGATTCGGTACACCGAATTGGCACCGGCACCGCCGCCGAATGCTCGCTCGGCTCGCTCGCTCTATCGCTTGCATGCGCAACAAAACGCAACGCAACGCAGAATTTTACAGCAAGAACAATAGATAGAGAGTTGGATCATCATACCCATTTCATCAGAGCTTTGTACTGATTTTTTGAAGCTCCGTCTATCAGCAGAAAAAAGTGCAAATGGAGGAGCAGCAGCAGCAGCAGTACTCTGGTCTGAAGGCCCAGACGCGTCTGGCTCGCATCTCCTCCCACATGTTATCATCTCCACAGGTGCAATTTCTTCTTCCTCTTTATCCAACCATGTCTGTCATTAGATTTGGGCCAATTTTGCGATGCTGGGATCTCGCGAAATTTTGCAAAATTCTGTTTACACACTTGTGTGTGGATTTTATTTGCGTATGGGAGTTCTGTGATGATGTGTCTCTCATCTATCTTTCTCATGATGATCTATCTTTCTACTTAGGGATTATGGCAGCGTGCATGCACGCTCACTTTTTTTTCTTGTTTTTTATGAAATGGCATTTCTTTCCATCCAGGGGCTGCAGATGGGAGGGGTGGAGAGAGAGCTTACAAGGGCACGAGGCGCAGCTCCAGGGTTTAAAGTGGCAGTTTTGGGGGCAGCAGGTGGCATTGGACAACCCTTAAGTTTGCTGCTCAAGATAAATCCCCTGGTGTCTACCCTGCATTTGTATGATGTTTTCAACACTCCTGGAGTCACTGCAGATCTGAGTCATACCAATACTTCTGCTGTGGTATGTGAATCATTTTTGTTTCCAGATGTTTTTTTCACAATCTGATGCAAATTGCTTCCTTGCACCAGCATATCCTTGGTCTCTCTTTGTTTTGATGAATTGGTGAATTTTGTTAATTGGCACATATGGTTTGTGGGGTAAAGGTGCGAGGTTATCTGGGAAAGGATCAGTTGGGACCTGCACTGGATGGGATGGATTTAGTCATAATTCCGGCTGGAGTCCCAAGGAAGCCAGGAATGACACGGGACGACTTGTTCAACATCAATGCTGGAATTGTGCGCACCTTGATTGAAGGCGTTGCAAAGCATTGTCCTCGGGCAATAATCAACATCATCAGCAACCCTGTGAATTCCACTGTGCCCATTGCTGCTGAGGTGCTGAAGATTGCAGGTGTATATGACCCCAGACGTCTCTTTGGCGTTACTACCCTGGATGTCATGCGAGCCAACACGTTTGTGGTAACCTCTGTCTGTCTGGCCCTAGACTTGGTTTCCTAAAGATTCTGTATCTGCACAATCTCCTTCTGACATGTGTGATACTGCACCAGTCACAAGTTTGTAACATGATCCATACATTTGTCAGCATCCAGCCCTTGACATTTTTGACTTGTTTCAGGGGTCTTACTGCTGCCTTTTTTTGTTGAATTTACTCATGTGGGTTGGGTGTTCATCACACATGGTTCACTTTGAATGTCTTTACATATTTCTTGGTCTGAACATCTGGACACATCATTCTGCAAATTTGTGAATTCGAGGGTTGTACAGGCAGAGGTGATCGGTGTGGATCCTAAGGAGGTAAATGTGCCAGTAGTAGGTGGACATGCTGGCATCACCATTCTTCCACTCTTGTCACAGGTCAGATCATCACATTGACATGTGTACTCAGTGTATTCCTGCTTGGCAATATATAGTCATATGGTTCATTGGTGCATTATTGATTGATTTACTGTGCATGTGTGCTGAATTGTATACTTGTGAAACCAGACCAGTCCTCCGTTCTCATTCAACAGTAAGGAGGTTGAGTACCTGACAAATCGTATTCAAAATGGGGGCACAGAGGTGGTTGAGGTAATTTCTCCCACCCTCTAGAGCATGTTTGAAATTTATGCTGGACTAGAGCTATTTTGTTTCTGTAAATTGACTTGGCTGTTGCATTGCCTGTGTGTAGGCAAAGGCAGGAACAGGCTCAGCCACTTTGTCAATGGTAAGTGCTCTTCATCTAGGAGGTTCATATAATATTTTGCTCAAAAGTTTTGGACAGCTTGTTACTAACGAATCTACACTCACCGTCTGGAGTTGATGGAGTTTGTGGAGTCATGGCAGCTTGTTGCTGCTAACATGATGAAGATCATGCTCTGACACTTTGTGGGTGATGATCACACAGTTATGACTGGACTCATTCTTGTCATGTTAGATTTTGGTCTTGCTGAAACTGACAGATTTTGAAACATTAGAGTGTCAAAGAACAGACTATTGAATACCTGCAGACTGTATAGTAATATCGACAATGCAGCTTATCCTTTTTTGTAGGAAGTTTGGAAGCTCTTATTCCCTCCTTTTGCTTCAATCAAGAACTGGACACCAATGCAATGAACATTTGTGATTGCAGGCATATGCTGCAGCAAAGTTTGGAGAGGCATGCCTTCGTGCGTTACAGGGAGAAACTGGCATTGTAGAGTGTGCTTATGTTGCATCAGAGGTTGGAAATCACATTGAAGTCTCTTCTTTAGTGTGGGAATGTTTTTCTGTTGTCTTATATCTTATTGTTTACTGATACATCAGGTTCATTTGAAGAATTTTCAGTTGTGTCAAGTCTTAAATTGCCTTCTGTAACAGTATGAGATTCTTGACAGGTGACAGAGTTTCCTTTCTTCGCTAGCAAGGTTCAGCTTGGGCGAACTGGAGCTGAGGAGATTTTTCCTCTTGGTCCACTGAACAGCTTTGAAAGGTGAGTCCTGTGTTCGGTCATGTATGTGTGCAAATTGGTGGCCTGTATTGTCTGCATGCATGCATGGCAGTTTAAAATGGGTGCAGCCTGAAAGATTTCTCATGTTGTTAAATCTTCTTTGCAGGGAGGCATTGGAAAAGATGAAAGCAGAGTTGCAAGGGAGCATCGAGAAAGGGTTTAATTTTGTACACAAGCCCAAATCCTCTTAAGACCATTGTGCCCATGTGCAAATGAAACTTGTGGATGTTGATGTCTTTTAGTTTTCCTCCAGGCTCCTTGAGCAATTCTTCTGCGAGATTGCAAAATGCCAACCCCTGTGCAAGATGCAATGGGTGGTAGGTATATGTCATCCTGTCAATTCTCATCTATTTATCTGGCAAGCAATTTGTGCATTGTGGAATGCAAAAGCCTCAAGACAAGTTTTCTCAGTTTGTAAGTAGACCACATCTGAAGAAACATTTGCTGATTCAAGTTGGGAATTGGTTCATGTCATTGCTGTGCTGCATGATTCCATAGGTATCTGTGCTCCTTGAGTCTTAGCACATGCCGATATGTGTAGGGTAAAACCCCAGGGTGCTCCCCCAACCTAGGCCCCTTATTTTTGGAATGTCCTGCACCCATTGCCTTTGCCCATCATAAAGCACAAGGTGAAGGTCACATGAACCTAAACAGAGGTAGATTATGAGGCATATGAGGGGGAGGGTTCTTACACCTACTCCCATAAGAGTGGAAGGGATCTTATGCCCATGTTATCTTATACCTATAAGTACGTGTGTGATCCCTCCCACTCTTAAGGAGTAGGCATAAGATCCCTGCTAGAAATTTTCTAGGAAGGGTATTCATGGATTTAAGGTGCCCACCAAGTACACTGAGAAATTTCTCCAAGTGCTTTATCATAGATGGTCAGTACCACAAATGTTGTTAAAGGTTCCTCAACATGGTTTCCTCTTTTCTCTAGTGTTGGGTTTACCTCTTTTTCACACTTGCTAATTGGTTGCTGTTATGGTGTCAGATCTGAAATATCTTCACCTTACTATTGTATCATTTCTCAAAACATTCAGGTGGACTCTCAATCAGAAGTATGAGGAAGTTCTCAATTATAGAGATAATTCCTTTTTGCAGTTTTTTTTTTTGGTGTATTTCCTCCCTTAATTTGGTTATGTTACTATTGATAACAAGAGACTTACTCATGCCCACATGATGGGTTGATGATGGAAAGTTTGCAACCTGTACTAGACTGGCTTGTCAACTGGTGTGATGCACAAATAATGCAGATCAGAAATCAAATTGCTCTATTTGTTTAGGATATCCATGATTTACAAGGTATCCAAATGCAGTTTTTTTTTTTAACTCCTTTTTCTGAAGGTTCCAAGTTCCAGCTCTTTAGATGAGCACTACTTCTATCCAATACTGAATAGTGAAAAATGATAATTATTTTCAAACAGTGAGAACTGTATTCATTTGTGAACTGATTCTTAAAGAAGTTAATGATGTAACGTCTTTTTTTTTCACTAGATTAAGTGTCAATGTGTTCAACACAAGATTAAATCCTCTGGGAAAAACAATTGAAAATGTTTTATGAAAGAAATATATTTTGACACAGGCCTAATACCTTACCTTTTGGTAAAGCTAGGAAAGGTATTAAATGATGATATATAATAGAATTTAGAAATTGGACGAAATAAGAGAGAGTTTTTAACTGAAAAATGATAATAATAACAGTTTTCACCACTCATGCAATATATATTATCACATGTTTAATATTGTTCAAGTGTTACTGTAACACAATTGTAGCTTTGAACTTACATGGCAAAGATACATTTTGTGGCATGTTGTTTTGATTACATAATGTTTAAGGGCATTGCAATGATGTACTTTCAATTGGCCAACATGGAAAATAATTTGCAATACATCAAAATTTGACATAACATGTAGTTATCATGAAAGGTTGTTGAATTTTAACGTAAGGCATTTATATTGCTAGATCCATTTCAGAGAACCTTGCCACTGAGCCTACTTGAGAAATTTGGAGGAAAAAAACCCATGTACATAGTGTGGTTTAAAAACAAATAGAAATTGCAAAGATCTTGAAATTGACACTTCAATTTGATGCCATTATGACACTTAAAAACGATAAATATTATACCACCTTATTAATGCCACCTTGTAGCAAAATTAGCTTGATCATGTGGAACTTGCATAACTATTACAATGTAAACTCAACACAAGTGTCATGTTGCAGTAGATAGCTCGGTGTCCATATGCTTAGTGTATCAAAAGTTTTGCATTTATCCATTGATGGTCCATTGTCTTTAGACGACAAAAAAAAAGTTGTAGTGGGTGTCTTCTTCCTAGTCATAGTAGTCTTCTTAGCACCTTCTTCTTCTTTGTGATGGTATTGTTGATGCCTTCTTCTTCTTCATTGTGGTCTTAGTGATGGTCTTGATGGTGCCTTTGTTGATGCCCTCTTTCTCTTCATAATGGTTTTGCTTGTGGTCTTGCTAGCTTTTTCCTCATTGTGATGGTCCTATTGGTGCCCTCTTCCTCTTCACAATGGTTTTGCCTGCGCCTTTTGGGTGCTCTTTTGCTATTTGTGATGGTCTTATTAGTGGTATCAATGGTACCTTCTTCCTTTTTGCAATGGTCTTGTTGGTGGTCTTGCTAATGTTTTCTTCCATTTCACAATAGTCTTGTTGGTGGTCTTAATGATGCTTTCTTTTTTCGCAATGGTATTGTTGGTGGTCTTGTTGGTGCCTTCTTCTTCTTTGTAGTGGTTTTGATGGTGCCTTTGCTAATGTCCTCTTCCTCTTTGTGATGGTTTTTTGGTGCTTTTTTTTATGCCTTCTTCGTTTTTTTGGTGTCTTTCCTATTCTATTTGTCATATTCTTTTTTTTTTCATCCCATTTTTCCTATTTTATTTGTCCTCTTTTCTTTATCTTCTTTTTCTTGTTCTTTCTATTCTTCATGTTCTTTTCATGATGTTGCCATCCTCCTCTTCACAACCATCACTTTTGTTGTTGATCCTCTTATTACCCCATCATCCCCCCTCCCCCTTGTTTCATTTGTATCACTTCACAAAATGATGCATGTTTGCTACAATGTGCCCTCATGCAATGAGCATCCTAGCCTTACTTGACTCCTAACCTCTTTTTGAAGTTCTATTATGACCCCAAGGTTAACACCCTTGTACCTTAACCCCTATGCTTCATAAACCTGTTTGGAAACTTTCGTGGAAACAATATTTAACTTCCTTAACAACCAATGTAAACCAAGTTGTAACAATGCAACTCTTGCATGTCTTTCAATTGCACATTTTGTTACCCATTCTTCCACAACCAAACAATCTACTACCTTGTTGGTTTTTTTTTCCTCCTTTCTCCTTTTACTTTGTTTTCCTAGTTTTTTCTATAGTTGCCTTAGCCATTGTTTTTTTCTGTAATATACTTAAGTATTATACAAAAATCACAACATATGACTACAAATAATCAATTAATGGTTATTTGCCTTTGGTTTATCTTACATGCAAATGAGGTAATGATAAAAGGTTGTGGAAGTTCATTGATTCTTACATTAAATTTGGAGAAATTTATTTTTCTTATGGTTGATCAGAACTAGTAGGGTCATATAAGTTTACCACATTGATTTCTTCTAGCCTTTTCTTTATCATTGTAGGGCTAAAAGGCATATCTACGTAGTGACATCAATTAGTTTATAGCATGTTGTTAGGTGGATCTTTTATCATTATGTGATGAATTAATGCACATGTATATGGAAGAATTTTATAATAGTTGACGCATCTTCACATTGATATTCTTGATCATATTGTTCATATGATGTGTAAATCATCTTCATCAACTTCATTGTTTTGTGTTGTTTGTAAATATTTGAAGGTTGAATCCTATTGTCTTTTGCTTTGCAGATATAAGGCCAAATATTTGCAACCTTACATACATACTTAATGTTTTTTTTTGTGAATGAATGGTCAAAGGCCTAGTCCACCCATTCAACTAATGTGATATTGTTTAATTCCATGCAGTTGTTTTTCACGATTACTACATTTGTAACTTTTTAAAATGTTGTTTTGAATGGCTTAAAACAAGAAACATCCAAGGGGTAAAGGGCATAAGACGTATGGGTGGGTAAAATGATCATGTCTAATCCAAGTTCTTGGGCTCGTTTTTTCGCTTTTAAGGTTACATGATTGTTATGCTCATTTATAATTAATAAGTGTTGATTGGGTTATAGACACTCCACTTATAACAAACCTTTTGAAAAAGGATATGAACTTTTTGAACAAATGGTGAAAGCACATTATTTTGGCTAAAACATGTTTTCACAACAATTGTTTTTCAAAATTGTGTGACTTTTTATTACCACCAAGCCAATATTAAAAGAGTTTTTCATAAATTATACTCAAAACAAGGTAGTTCAACTACCAAATAATGTAATTGTCAAAAGAAATTACAATTTTTTATTGATATTAAATGATTAAATAATACATTTGTGAAAAATAATACATGTTATAATATATTACAAATTGCAAATATATTTTTTAAATGATTCAAATAAATACAAAATTTGATGAAATATTTAGTCATATATTGAATATGAGTTGATTATACCATTTCAATTCCATATGAAAAGTTCCACTCATGTGATTTCACAAAAAAACATTTGGATGAGGTTTTTCATTCAAACAAGCATTATTATTATTATTTTTAAATTGTTGAAATTTTACTTTCATTTGAAAGATAACAAGAATTATGCTAGAGGCCTTTGTATCAAAATCCATTTTACATGTTTATCAAAATGCTAGATGACATCAAAGAAAATTTTGCCCCCAAAATAATACAAAATGTACTAAAAAAAAGTACATTTTCTTGCTTAAGATGGTTCCCCTATAATGTGTTTTCACCCCAAGAAAGATGTCATTCAAGCTTTCTTTTGCATTACCATTCATGTTCCTAGTTGGCAAAATTTAACATAATCATCTTTCAATTTTTCACCTTTGAAAATGTAGAATCATGGCAAAGCCCCACCTATTACATTTACTACACAATTTTTAATTAACCATTCTTGAAACTTTGGGATGGTGTTATAAATTATATTGGACCCTCTCCTAGCCAAAACCTTTATTCTTGATTGTTTCCTTACTTGTATGCATGTTTCATCAAAATTCCAAACATGATATGTAATGTATTAGTGTTAATTATATAATGTTTGTAAGTTTTGGTAGAATGAACTACAAGAATTAACAATCAGACCTTGTGCCTTACATACTTCAAGACCTTCAACTTGTTTAATGTTCAATTGTGGATGTCTTCATTTGAACCATAACCATTAGTTGTTCCCTAGTATTCCATTTCAAATTGGTGTAGGCGTTGTTTAATCAACTTTGCAATTTTCATCTTTGGTAGTGCAATGATATGGACAAGCACATTCTTGCATAGCTAATGTCCAAACAATGACTATTACATCCTCTTCTTATGTTAACGCTCCTCTTATACCCATTTTTAAAAATCAAGTTTGACCATTCATATGGTCATAATAGAAGTTCAAAGGTATGTTCTGTGACCTATCGGCCCTTCGTAAATAAGAAGTTCATATTTCAACAACATCCATTGCTTCCTCCAATGTTTTTTTTCCATTTGCTCCTACCTACAATCATTGAAACTTGATTAACCTTTGTTATTTTTTTTGTGGCTATGTTTTAGGAATAGGTGGCACATTCTCCTTGTCCATTGTTGGTTGATCCAAGATGTTGTTCCATCACCTATGAAACACAATCAAATCCATCACTTCCTCATTCCTCTTGGCCTAGCCTCCAAGAAGTTGGAGGTTCATGTCTTGGCCTAAGAGATAGGCCTTTCCTAAACATAGACAAAGAAATGACAAAATGAACTAAAGTTGGATATGTTTCAATTGCATATGTCTTTAGTGGTTTAATAAAATCCATGAATGTGTAAAAGTTTTCAAAGTCCTTCCACATTAAAATGACATATGATGTAGATGTGCAAACTATGGGTATGAAGTTGAAATTGTGATGAGGTTGAACTTGTTGAAATTTGGTTCTCTTTGCATTCCTTTCAACTCTAAAACTTATTGGTATAGATTGTGCAAATTGATAGTAATGAAAGTATTTCTTGTTCCTCTTCATGTAAATATGATCTATGATATTTGTCCCTAAACCTGGTCTTGGTGGCTAGTATTGCTAGATATGTTTGCTTCACTCCTATGTTTCTTATCAAATCTACTATATACATTTTCATTTACTTTTGAACTATGACAACTTATTGTAGTTTTCAAGCTTACAACATTAAGAACTAGAAGTTTTAAAAAGGATTGTAGCTCATAATCTATGGTATTTGGTAAGGACATTTTTTGTAAAAATACAATTGAGAGTAAAAAGGAAAGAGTTTTCTTACATAGATGTTTTCAATTTGCCCATGTAACTTGTTGTCTTGATAAACTCTTTGGCAAAAAATGTGAAATGTTCAAAAATGGGGCAATCACCTTGTTAGCTTTTCATTTAGTTTGCCAATAAATGTTTGTAGGATCTAAGGATTAAATTTGGTTTGCTAATAAGTGTGCATGTTTGTTGGTTCCAAAGATAAAATTGCCTTGCGTGATATTTGTGCACATTAAGATTGTTAAGGTTTTTCCTAGTAATGGTCAATTACATGCCTTTTAATGTAACAAAGTCACCCCTTTCACTAAACAATTTCCCTTGCTTTTGTTGTTGAATTTTTTTAAAAATTGGCTTGAAACACACCCCCCCCCCCCCCCCCAATTACCAAATTAAAGATCTTTGCTTGTGTTGTTGGATTGTTGAAAAATGAACCCTAAACCCTTAGACCAAACATTTCATTTGGTAAAGTTGAACAATTGTTTCCTCCAATGGTTTAGTATGGCATTGATAACCATATAGTCAAAGTATTATCACATTCTCTTCCCATTGGTTTTGATCTATGCATTAACATGTGGAACTTCACCCCCCATCATGAAACAAAACCACACAAACTAGCAGTAAAAAAAAATATCATAGTATATAAACTATTCTCACCCCCTTAATTGCACATCTAAAACCATCCTTCCATATTGATGCACCAAAGAAATTGATCAAATTTTAAAAATCTAATTGTTTAATCATGGGTATGTTATTAAATTTTTAAAAAAAACCATTGGCAAACTTTCACCAATTGTTCAAACACTAGCCATCGAATAACAAACGGTGTATCATAAGAATGTCCCCCTATTTAAAACTTAAACTTATGTTTTCCATCTAAGCAAAGATTTGGACTTACCCTAACATAGGGGCGAATATTGCCAAAATGCCAAAAATTTGAAAAACATCAATTTGGGAAATATGGGGAAATATGGGGATGAACTCTCATTTTAAGGCTTGGGATTTCCATGAAATTTACAATGTTCATAAGGGAAATTTGGGGATGAAATCACATCCAAATCAAATGATTTTTATCTCTTTACAAAAACCTTGACAATAAATGTAATAATATGGGGTCATGTGCTTGAAATAGACATGTTTCCAAGGAATTATGACACTCTAAATATTTGAAACATTATGTATCCTTTGGGAATACATTTTGAGACTCTCAAGAAAATGGCCATTCTAATGTAATATTTATAAATAATTTCAAGATATATTATAGGGAAGAAAGTGTTGGTTTTTTTTCCAAGTCCAAGCCATGTGATTTTGAAGCAAGTCCATGAATTGATTTTGACTCTATTTACATTATCACTTGCGTTGTTTATCTTATGAAATTAATTTCATTCAAACATGTTCATGAAAAAATAAATATCACTTTGTCCTAGTCCCATTTTGAGGCTCTCATGTGTTCCTTTTCCTTTTGTTTTAATTTGAGGAGCTAAATAATATACCCTAGGTTTTTCTTTCATTCCATTATTATCATTTTCAAGGATTACCACCAATACTTTGGGACACATCACCACCCTTTGCACCTTGCATTTCCTTGTTGGTATCAATGTAATCCCCCCTTACCATCTTGTATCCATGTCCTTGTTGTCCCTGTTGTCTTGTCACCCACAATGTCTTCCTTGTCACCCTTGCCTCAACCTCGTCATCTTTCACCTTTGTTGTCCCATCCAAGTTCGCGTGGGATGTTCCTAGACTAGGATGCCATTGATCTAATCCGAAACTTATATCTCATGTTTGAATTTGTGACATATGGCAAATCAATATCATGTTGTGGGACATCTTGCCAAGACATAGGGTTGGCAACATTGGCAATTCCCCAATATGTTGATGGATAGGTAATATCAAGACATGGATGAAATTGACAACATAGATGACAATAATGATAAAAAATAATGATCATGTGAATGACATTAATATCATATACCACATGGATGCAATTAATCAAACAAATGAAAATTTTACCAAATTGATGAAACTTGGTTAATGACATTGATGACATAAATGTTGTTGGCCATGTGAATGAAATTCAAACACACTTACGATGGTTGTTTCCGTCCATTTTAATGTGCATTCAAATTCATCCATTTATTTCCATGCATGTACCTTTTGTGATCCATGTTGTGAATTTTATTAATGAATTTTCTCATCCATGTTAATCACATCCATTTGTAAAACTCCATTGATGGAAAAGAGGCAAATTCCCCAAAAAAAGGGGCCTAGGACAAAGGAGTAGTTGAGTCCAGCCCTACATTTCGAGAATGTCCCAAATCCTTGGGCCTTACCCATCATAAAGCACAAAGTGCAAATATTATCATGGGCCTTAACATAAGTAGATAAAAAGGTCATAAGAGTCAGAGTCCCCTAAGACATACAAGAGGTCTCAAAGGTGTAAGCACAAGGGGCCCCTTGTTTTGAGGAGGCATTATTATTATTGTGCATAAGGTGCGCCCCAAACACACTAGGAATTTTCTTTAAGTGCTTTAACATGGTCACATTTCATCTATATGTATGTATGTATGTATGTATGTATGTTGAACTCCCTCTTTATGTTCACATAAGAACAACATTTGATTGATTTTACATCCTTTTTGAAATTGTTGAATGTTCCATGATCTCGAACTTTCATCCCTTTTGTCAATTTTAAAATTTATTTCATTACTTTTCCTTTTCCCCTTATTCCTCTTTTATTTTCTTCTACCTCTTCCCTTGCCTTTTCTTTCTCGATTCGAATGTGGCCCCCCCCCCCCCCCCCCCCCCCCCCCCCTCCCCGCCCCCCCCCCCCCCCCCCCCCCCCCCCCCCCCC
>Ga0209611_10010427_pt1 | contig 13695 bp, 6 predicted proteins | sample S1TSphgellanicum_3_FD_187693 | JGI IMG/M metagenome (GOLD analysis project Ga0209611, IMG submission 187693) | Host-associated microbial communities from peat moss isolated from Minnesota, USA - S1T2_Fc - Sphagnum magellanicum MG (SPAdes) (version 2) | ecosystem: Host-associated > Plants > Peat... | reverse complement strand
AGAAGGAAGAAGAAGACACTGACGATGACAATGACAATTCTCCTGTTTGAAGAGATTGTATAAGTTCAATAAAAGGCGTTCGCCATCCAAGGCTAGTTAACTTTAGTGGTGCATGATCACTGAGCTCACAATAGTTAGTTAACTATAGTGGTGGTCAGAGGTTGGACCTTATAGGCATAGTTAACTTAGTGGTTGTCACAACCCGAGGATGAAAAAAATAGTTAAAGTAGTTAACTACCATAATGGTAGAAGGTCTGAAAAATTGCCAAGCAAAGAATGCAACAACATGGATTCTTCTCTTGTGACCTTTTCACCATTGCAAGGGTAATTTCAAATCTTTCTCATTCACAACAATTCATTGACATAATGACAATGTAGTTTTCTCCAAAAATATATTGGCTTTTTAAGTCTTTGCAAAAATCATTAAAATATGTGATAGGCTAAAAAGGTAAAGCTTGCTACACATTGAAGGTTCAAATTGTTAGGCACTTTCAATAATAAAGAGATTATAACTCGTTCATGATACCTCTCTACAATAGCCCTTGTTTTATCTTTACTTGTACATTCCATTACACATCAAAGGCTTTTTAAATGTGGATGTTGTTGGAAGGTACACATGTTGTGTGTACTAATAAGGTTTTAGGTGATTACAAATGCCAAAAAGGGGTCCAACACATTAATGACCTCAAGGTCCATTTTAACATACAAAATTTCTAGTTCTTGGTAAAATTCCCCACATATTAAAGGTAAGTTCACAACTATCAAGTTGGGTACTCATCTCACGATTTGATACAAATCAAAAAAGCTAAAAATAAAACATAAAAAAATAATGAATAACCCTTAATTAAGTTTTAAATGCATTATTTCATCACAAGATTTAAAGTTTCAATGACAACTTTGGTAATTGTGCACATGGAGCATGCAAGTACTTGAACTTGCAACCTATAAGTCTACCAACCATAATAAAGGCTATCAAAAAATTCAATGTGTTTTGAAACAATTTATTGGAAGCAAATTTAATTTTGACAAAATGTTTTCAAACTTTTCACCCTCAAGCCAACTTCCTTGCAAGCTAATTCCCACTTTTGCTTGCCCTTGTTAGATTTTTTGGTCCATGTAATGGTTTTCTATAAAATAGACTAACTTTCACCCAAATTAATTTTCTTCATCCCAACCTTAATTTTACAATCATTTGTGGCATATTGACATGCTTTGGATATCAAATGCCCAAAATAGGTTTCATTAAAAAGTGAAACAATCTACACTAGTGCACGTGACATAACCAAGGTCAAAGAAATACCAAAGGTGTTCTAGTTTGTGCTTTCATCTTTGATGTAAACGATAATCTTGTTAATGAATTAATATTCACCAAACAAATTAAATTTAACTTGTTCAATCAATGTGGCTCCAAAAGTGTTAAGAGCCTCAAACAACCAATTGTAAATGATGCAACATGTAATCTTTATTGATAAAATTTACGACAAGTGCAAATATATCAAACCCTATTTTGGACATCTAGAGTTCAAAACAGGGAGTGGATATTGCAAATTGTGCAGTCGTTGGGAGCACATACCACTCCATCACCTTAATGTTATGTCAAGGATGTGTTCCTAAACAGGCAACTTGTGAAATAAAAACCTCATTCTATCACATTGTCAAATCATGAAATATTGCAATTAAAGATTTTCAACAAGTGACATTGGCAAGTACAATTTTGCAATGAATAAAATTAAATCCTCTATGAATTATTGTTGATTCAAGTCATTTAGCTTACAAGGATTATGGCTAGAAAAAATTCAGTGATTATAGGGGGAAATATTGTCTTCCTTTTCTTCCCTTTTTGTTGAACATCTCCAAATTTTTGAACCAACTTCAATTTTTGTTTGTACAATGAACTAGGACAAAAATGTTCATTTTCAATGTGTTTTTTCATGGTTTCATTGTGATCCCATGCAAAGGACTATAAGGGGTAAAACCATTGTTAGGTGATTCACTTTTGACATTTTTGAAAAATCCATATCTTATACTAATTCAAATTCTTGTTATTATAATAATTGTCAAATTATAAATCCTATAATTATCCCTTATGCTTTTGGTAATAGATGTCACTAGACATGTGATTGGTCAAAAACTCCATGTGAAATTTTGGAAATTTGAATGTGAAATGGAGAAAAATGATAAAAATGTGCCATTTTAAAATTTTAAAAATCACAAATTGTTGTATTAGAAAAGTTTCAATGCATCTTAATTTTAAATTCCTCATTTAATGCTGATTTAAAAAAATAATAATAATACTACCATGACATTTTTTTAATTCAAAATTTTCATTTTCTCTATGTGACAAATTTAGTGTCGTCATTTCAAAAAAATTCTTGAATCTCAGCCATATTTTCAAATATGATTCCCACTAAAGTCTATTGCAACATGAATCATTAAGAATTTGACAATGTTAATGTTGAATATGGTGTTACATTTTAAGTTCACCTTTAATGCAAAAAAATTATGACTATGATAATCCAAATTGTACACCTACTAGCCTTGAAGGTTTAAGGTTTACAAACTCACACCATACATAAGCTCTTATTGTAGCAATTATAACACATCATCATTGAAAGTGAAACAAGGTGTCGACTTGTAGAAAAGTGCACATTGAAGAAAAAACATAACTATCGACTTGCAATATACAAACTTACCCTATGAAAAAAAAATCATATCTTTCACAAGTATGCGTGTTAGAGGACAATTAAGAATTGATACCAAGGGGAAAAAAAACATGAATACCTAACATTGAATATTACGCCAATTTAATTTTCTTTTATACCAAATTAGTATAACATTCAATAAAAATTAGAATTTGATATGGGGGGTATAACGTTATAAGGTGAAAATTTGAACATTTGATACCAAGTTTGTATGGTATTTGATACCATCATTGATACCATTATTGAAACTAAGGGCTAATGTGTGTATTGGCCCAATGTTAGTTTATTGTTTATCCTAATTTGCTATGTTTTCTTATAAATAATAGTTATTACTTTCATTGAAATCTACTAAGAATCAACAACAATTATATTATTTTTAGATAAAAGGAAGTTTGGAAGTTTGAACAAGAATTGGATGGTTCCTTGATTTTTTTATAACCTCTAGTTTTTTTGAAAATTTTCAAAGAATTAGCAATTCAAAATTAGTTTGTTTTGTGTGTGTCATACATGTAGCCACAATGGCAACCATCCATGCACAAAAGGAGAACCAAATTTGGCTATAGGTCAAAGAGGATAATAAACATTCTCTAAAACTTGGTTCTGTTTTTGTGGCCTGAAAGAACCTAATGTCTAAATATGTTGATTTCATGTTTTTTTCCTTCATAATGTGGTGAACTAAAATGCATTTAAAGAGAATCTTATGACAATTTTTTTTTAAATGTCATTTGTAAATTTACATAAATAAAAAAGGTTGTTTAGGATAGATTCGTTTTAATCAATTATTTGATTTTTGCAAACCATAGTCACAAATATAATTAGATTATTTTGATGCTTTGAGAGTGATTAGTCAAAGGTATATTGGTGTTATGCACATATGTAATGTACAACCTAAGCATATGGTACTAGTATGAGTATCGGTATTGAAAAACGTACCAACCAAGTATGACCTAATACCAAGCTAATACCAATACCAAGTTAATGTGACACCTAAGGTAATACCAAGTAAATACCTACCTTATATTAATACCAAGATTATATTTGTCATATACAAAGCAAAAATCAACCTTAGGGGCAAAAGCATAGTAAAGTAGACAATTGATGATCCTTGTCACAAAAAATGACAAGTAAACATAGCATATTTGGATGTATTGAAAGTACAAATATTATTTTATTCATTGATTAATATAAGGACATTCTTTTATTTTATTATAATAAAGTTCAAGAACCACATTTTTAATATGCATTTAAGTAGATTTCAAACAAATAATCTACTTGTATATAGATGTCTAGGTTTTACAAAATTGGTTGCAAGTAGATGAAAGTAGATCAAATATTGATATATATTTACTTTCAAGTTAATAAAGACCTAGAATGTACTTATCTGTTTTCAAATTGTACATATTATAATCATAATATATCAAACTTTTCACGTAAAAATTATTTTGAAGACTCTATTAACTCGTCAGTTTCAAAGTTACTTATAACTTACTTTTATTACACAAAAGTTATTAAAATTTTGTACTCAACTTACCACAAACCCAATAGAGGTCATGATGGTTTTATATGTTTACTTATAAGGCTTTTTTATCTATTTTTTTGTGCATATGTCAAAAATTGCCTCAATTATAAATTGGATTTTAGTCAATTACTTTTTCATGCTTTTGCCCTTGGACTTAATATTAATATTAAACTATATGAAAGTTTATTCTAAATACTCAATATCAGTACATGCCATATATTTTTTTAAATGTGATCCTAGATATTAATATGGTATGTTAAAAAATCAATACCTACATAACACTAATGTATACCAACTTGTATTAATTAGTTCTTTATTTGAAAAAGAAAAAAAACCAATGTTGGTCAGTTCTTGGTTTTTTCAAGAAATGTTTAGGTCTATGTTTAAAGTTGTAAGACCGCCTCAATTCCAGGTTTAAGGAATATTTTCAAAAATTAAAACCCATTCCTTTCAAAGCTTGGTAAAATTTTCTTCACCAACAATTTTGGGTCCAAGGGGCCCAATCTTCACAAGAACCTTTGTTTATAAATTTAGGCTAGAGTTAATTTTAGCTTATTTTTGGGGATGGTTTGAAAGTTTATTTTCAAACAATTATGATTTTTTGGGGATTTTGATGTTTTGAAAGTGTTCCCACCATGTTCCCAAAAAGTTCCCATGTTGTAAAAGTTCCCAATGGGTTTCCACAATTCCTGAATATGATCCCTAACATGTTCCCAAAAGCAACAATGAGGAACAACATGGGGAATAGTTGGCAAACAATGAATTCCACTCACATGGGCCCTATTTGGGCCTCTATCCAACATAATTAAAAAATATCACAACATATTTGTGTAAAAGCCATTTTAATGCTACCATTGGAGATGCTTACATACTAAAGTTTAAGGCTAGGTTCTATGCCTTTAGAACTAAGTAAAACTTAGACATAGGACTAAAACTTAGAAACCTTAAACATTATCTAAACCTAAGACCATAGGCCCTTAAATAACCTTAAAAACTAAACCCTAAACATTATCTAAACCTAAGATCATAGCCCCTACGTAACCTTAAAAACTAAACCTTGTAGAAAAACCTTTCCCACCAAGTGTGGTTCTTAATTAGGTCTAGGTCCACCAAAACTTGTTGGGTTTAATTCTAAGGCCAATTTCTGGTCTATGTATAACCATTGGGTGTAATTCTTAGAACCAAATTTAGACCTAGACCCAGACTTAGCCAACATTGATTTGAACCAATTTTGGGCAGATATTAATTTTTTTTCAATATCCGCCAGTTTTAGTTATCTAATTTATCAATATCTATTAATTGCAAAAAAATTAATTTTTAAATTTAATATATCATGTAAGGATATCAAAAACTAAAAATAAGTCTAATGTTGCATTTCAATATTAGTTTGGAACATAATTTCTGAAAAATATCTAAGCCTTTTCTATAATAGAATAAAACAATTTCAATCTAGTAATCCATTAAGATAAAAATTACAAGTCCAAAATTTCATTTTTTCAAATTCCCCCTCATATTTCTCTAACCTTTCCTCAAAGCCCACATCAAATTCAATCAATTTTATCAAATTAGAAAGTGAATTACAACCCACCCTTACATTTCAATTTCAATTATGAATATTAATATTTCTTCATTTTGCATTCCTTGATTTTTAGTTTCACTTGACCTTTCCACTTTTCACAGAAATGTTTTGCAAGGCTAATGATGAAGAAAATTCAAGCAAAAAAAAGTCTTACAAAACTTACCAAGTATATTGTTGGTGTTATGCACATTTAAAAGAATGTGATGCAAACATTTACAAGCAAAAATAATCTATTCAAAACAAATGAGTGATGTGGGTTTATGGTTCAAGGTCTATTGTGTTTTGTAATGTAAATTTAGTGCAATGTATAATCTAATTTTTTTTCTAAATGTCGTATAATAAGCCTTGCACAACGACCACAAAAAACAACAATAAACCATTAATAATGAAAAAAAAGAAAATGAAAAATAAACACATATAAAAAACAAAAAAGCAACCAAAAAAGGGGAAAAAGCCATAGGTAATGGCAAAAAAGAGAAATTGAAACAAAACAACACAGAAAAAATGAACAATTTGTTTATATATATATATATCTATAATGGAAAAAAAATTAGGAAAAGTTAGGAACAAAAAAACACACATAAACATGGAAGCAAAACACATAACAAAAATACAAAAAAGGACATAACAAAAGAAAATAATTTATAAAAAAAATCATAGAAAAAAAACAATTTAAGTAATGAAAAAAAATTAAAAAGGAAATTGAGACAAAACATATAGAAAAACAAAACAAAACAAAAGCAGAAGAAAAAAAATATCACCTCATTGTCACCGAGAAACTTGCCTCCCAACTCCTCCCCATTTGGTCCAAGAAATTGAACAACATATATAGCATGTAACCCAATTCAAGCAAGAGAATAATAGTGCTCATGTTATTTAGTTGTACAATTAGGGGCCACATGTACAATAAAAAAAATGAGCCGTAGTGAAAAAAAAAGAAAAAGAAAAAAAGCACAATAACAACAATGTCAAGTGATTATCTATTATTTTCTATTAGGCTACGTGAAATCGTGTTGTCAACATAAGTTTTCAATTTCATATCCTCCAATTTACCCTTAATTCCCAAAGTTTAGGTTGATGGTCAGCATAGTTTGAGTTTAGGGTTTAGTTTGACTCTCTTTTCTGAGGTTATGGTCAGGGTTTTTTTTTAATAAATAAAATAATATAAATATAAATATTTTATACAAATATTTTATAATTTTATAATTTTATAATTTTATAATTATAATTATAATTTGAAAATTTTGTGATATTGAAAATTTGGTGATTTTTTCCCCCAAACAAAAAGAATATTTAGTTAACTTACACTTTTTCTTCTTTTTTTTTGTCCGAAAACATTCCCCACTATTCCAGACACAATGATTCTGGAGCTCCTCCAACTGCAGTTGCACAAACTTGTGCAAATTGCATTAGTCAAAATCCCACCACCCATTCAAATCAAGTTACATGCATAAATATTAATAAATACAGACCGCTACTTTGTTAGACAATAAAGATGTGGTTTTTTTTTTTTTTTTCCCCCTCTTTTTCCTCATTTTTTTTTCCTCTCCAAAAATTCAGAATTTTCCAAAAACAATGAAAAAATCTTCCAAAAAGAAAGATGAATGGGTTGATGGATCAGTTGTTTTGTTCTCATACAAAGAGGAAGGGAAAAAGAAAAAAAGGGAAAAAAAAGAAAGAAAAAAGATATAACCCCACGTTTCTGTGGCCTTAAATATTTGAGAGTCTGTGGGTCTCAATTGTGGGTTTAGGGTTTAGGGGTTTGAACTCTCATTTTGTATCACTCAAGCCACCAAAATTACTTCCAAAAAAAATAAGAGAACTTTTAGTAACAAAAGTCCTACCAAAAATGAAGTTGAATCTGAGCAACAAATTTGCTACCCAAACAAAGAACTTTTTAAGCAGCAAAATTAGTTTTTAAAATGACTTTTATCAACAAAATTACTACCCAAAATCGATTTTTATCAATTTGCAAATTGAATTTAAAGCTGTCTAATTCTGAACACAGCAGTTTTGCTTTAATCGGTGCGCCTTCTCTTCCAAAAACAAACCAAAAAAAAAAAAAACTCTAATTTTCCCCTTCATTGAAATGATGAATAAAAATGTTGGCATAATGAAGTTTATTCCTCTTGAACCAACTCTCTTATGGAACAATCAACAAGAGGTTTGAGCAATACACAAACTAAAAATTGTACTCTCATCCATCCATTCATCAATTCAAGAGTGTGAAGGTGCTACATATCATTCCACTGCAATTTCTCAACTCCCCAGGTCTCACTATTGTGTAATCAAGGCCCAATCTTTGCAGAAACAACTTGGCTTGCCAATTCCTGTTAGTAACAAAATGATGGCAAATTCAGCTTCAAATCTCTTCAAAAAAACATAGAAAAAATAAAAAAAATAAATAAATAAACAATATATGTGTGTGTGTGTGTAAAAATAATTCACCATTCTAAATAACACCCAAAGTTTGATATTAATTTCCATCTGCAACAAAAATGGAAAACCTTGAATTGATAAATAAAAGACACATGGGAAAACACTCTGCCCAGCTGTTTAGGGATGAGAGGGGGACACAAATAAATACTGATACTCAAGGAATAGCATTTATTTATTTATAAATATTTTATTTGTGTGTAAAAAGGTGTGAATATTTTGTGATAAAATGAGGGAGGATTCATACCTATCTCCAATTGCTTGTTTAAGAGTTTCATATTTGTACAAATCACCTACCACCAACTTCATGCAAACAAAAAAAATCTAAATATGGCAAGATTCTTTGCACACTGGAGCTCGGCTGCACACTCTGACCTACTTACTATGTACCCAAAACTTTTATAACACAGAAACTGTTCCAATTGGTACTTCTCTCTCAAACAGTTGCCAGGATATATTAACTTGCATGCTATTTTTCACAAGCCAAAAATTGCATTGAGAATAAATATTAGAAGGTGTTTAAGGGTAACATACAGGGTTTGTTTTTTTGGGTATTGAAAGTTTGGAAATTTTTCCAAAAGAATTAGCAAAATTAGTCGAATTGGCAATAGGAAAACATAAAAATTCCAAGAAACAACAAAACTTGCAAAAATATAAACACTAATTTCAATGCTACATACCTCAGCTATTTTCAATTGCTTGATTCTCCTTGCTTTATTCACATTGCATACTACTAAAGCTCAAAAGGGCACATCCTTGGGAATCAAATTCTTCACAATTAATCCTTTCACGTCAAGGAAAGCAGACCAAAATGGTTTGCCTTGATGTTTAAGGGTCAGAGGAAGACCCCAAAAAAATACACTGAAAAGTGGACCAAATTTGTTTGCCTTGAAGTTTAAGGAATAACTTGCTCCCACAAATTTGGGCTTACGATTCTCAAATACAACTGATTAACATCAGCATCATCTCAGCAACCATCTAGTTGGCAGACCAACCCAACATACTATATAGCTTACATTGAGAGCAAAAGAATCTTGGCCGAGAACACGAGCAAAATCTAAGAATCATCAACTTGAAATTTTGTTTCAAGAAAAAAACTTGGAAGAGATACCATTGCAAAAACTAAAACGAGCATATGTTTTGCTCAAAATCTCTTCTGGAAACAAATGTACCCAAAACAAGCTGCAACTTCCAGTAAACAAGCTTTGTGCAATTTAATTTCTGGAAACAATTTACAAAAACAAAATCCATAAAACAATCTTTGTGGAGTGAGTTTCTACTACACCTACATATCTTCATTGTTCAGAATGATGTTTGCAAAGGCAAAGCATGTCCAAATTGAATGAATGTTTTCATTTCAAAAACTGATGTTTGTGAAGTCAAAACATGTGCAAATTGAAAGCTTTTCGTTTGGTAATGATGTTTGCAGTGTCGAAAACATGTGCAAGACACGTCCAAATAGAAAATTCTTCGTTTCAGAATGATGTTTATAGCTCAAAAAACAGTTTGGGGGGCGATCCTTTGATTGATTTATTTTAATAACCACCGGTTCTGGGTATATCCCCTCTCTCCCTCAATCAGAATCAAGGAACTGCCCGTTCCAGGTATTCCCAGCAGTTCTTGGAGGGTTTTGAAATACCCAGAACCAGTTGTGGAACCAGTTCTTTGACTCCGAATTCTCAACTTCTTCCTCTAGACCCATTATTATAATTACTACAATTCACTAGCTGTGCAGGCAGCTTCAATGGTACTGTCCCAAGGTCCCTTCTTCACTGTGTCCTGCATGCAACAACATGAGCAACTGGAGCAGCAGCTAGCAGCAGCAATTAATTAGCAGCAACTCCCCATGTATGACCTCAGCCCAAAAACCAGCTCACCAACATGAGCTTGTGCAGCTGACCAGACGTAAATTATTCTACACTGCAAGAAAGGGAAGACAAGACATTAAATGTCTTCCGCAAGAAATCATCACTTTCTGATCATCAAAAGAAAAGAGACACAGTGGGTCTTGAGCTCTTTCTTCTCTTTCCTCCACCCAGCTCCAGGCCTCCTTTGCTGCACTACTACTCATCAGCCCCACAGGCTGAAACACCTGCTTTCGACACACACCCATTTGCCATAGCCATTCTCTTTAGACTACAGCAACCACCCAGCAAGCAAACACAAACAAACTCCTTCAGCAACAGAAAAAAGAAGCAAAGGTTTTGAAAGAGCTGAGGCAATACCAGTCTTATACCTATACCATGGTAAGGACCTGGGGTAATATCTTAGCCTTGTACTGGTCTTATACCAACCTCAACATCAATATCAGGTATTATAAGGGTCTAGATAAGGTCTTAAGTCTAGGTTTTAAAACCTTAAGAACCCAAAAATCAGCTTTAGACCTAGAACCAATAGAGTTTTATTTTCTAAATTGTTTTTACTAGACCCAAAACCAACTGGTCTTGCATTTCAAAACAAATCTAGAATTGGACCCAACAATTCTTATAAAGTCTAAGAAATAGCCAACATTGTTATAAACAAGTTTCATACCGACCAAAAAATTAAATTAAACTTGGACTCAATACCAAGACCAAACTAGTATGAAGGTTTTTAAAAGTACCGAATACCAATATCACATTGGCAATGAGCATTTAGGAGTCTTGAATCTTGAGTCATGGGCATAACTTTGTATTTTTGTTTCCTTTCATAAGCTTATAATTAGTGTTCATGTTCATGAATCCTTGTTGAACAATGAGTATTCGAATGATGGTGTTTTGAAAGATGTTGGAATTTGGTACAACTATAGGGTGTTATTCTTGTGATCATTGGAGCATAGAGTGGGCTTTGCAAGTAGTTGCAAGTTGAGTTGTAGAACTCAAGAAACTCCTAAACCCTAAACCCTAAACCCTTAAAGCTTATTTGTGCACTTGTGTTCTTCATCTTGATTCTCTTGTAACTTGTTTTTTGGGCTCCCTATTATCAATGTTCATGCTTCTTTGTTCAATGTGTTAATTGCAACTTGCATTGTGAATCATTACTCATGAACATGTGTGCATTGTTCATTGGTGTATAACACATTGCAATGTTTGTGATTTGCATGGCTTGGTGTTTCATGTGTAATCATTGACATGGTTGAGAGTGGGCTATGATTAGTGTGATTTGCACGACAAACTCCCAAATCTTGGCATGCCATTGTTATGCAATGTTCATGATTTGCACAACTTTTTGAGGTGGGTATTTTGGTCCTAACTCCTAATCCATTTGAAATTTGAGGTTTTTGAATCAAGTTTATGTTTTTAGTTGTTAGTGCACATGTGTGTTTGTTTTCCATGGTTTTTCCAATGTTATCAAACAATTTCAAATTTAAATATTTTTGGTGTTCAAATTCCAATGTAGAATGTTGCCCCACAAACCATATTTCTTGGGATGTACTTGAATCCAATAACATGGGTGAACAAAGAAACCTTCTTCATGTTCCTAAATTACATTTTTTTTCACTTTGAAATTTAGACATCAATCTAGATGCCATGCTTGAAAACTTTGTTGTTATGACACACCCCTAAGTTCTTTCCAAGGCTTTGGAAATGAACCCCAAATGGTAGCAATGAAAAGAAAATAATAATAATAAGAAAAAATTGGGAGTACAGTCCCTAACTCCATGCAAAAATGAAAGAGGGGTATGTGGGAGCTCCAAGATGGGGATTAATAATACATGATACATTCATGATCACCTCATGGACAAATCACATGCACAAGCTAAACAATGCAAATCTTTAGTGGAAAATGGAACCATTTTTAGGTCATGGACTTGCCTCAAACTCACATGACATTGACTAGAGAAAAGGCCACCACCCTCCTTCCTATAATATATTATGTGCCTCTCATAAGGGTTATATCCTAGTGACATTTTCTTTCAAAATTTTAATTGTCTTAAATATTTGGAGCCTTGTATATCCATTGTTTCAATCTTTTTTTGAACATGCAACCACACTATCTTATAACTTTTATCAAGAGCTTTCAAACACCATCTTACAAGTCTTCATCAAAGTTCATTTGACCCTTGTTTTATGGGTTTTGTGGTCAAGAATCAAACTATTAATTTGACTCCTAGCCTTCTTTTTGGCCATAAATATTAGCTCCTAGCCCCAAATGAAAAATGCAAGCTCACTTTTGAAATCTAAACTTTGAGAACTTTCTAATGGTATAAATATTTTTTGATTTGAACAAGCTTTACCTGAGTTCCATTTTTGTCCCAAAAATTTGGGACATTTCAAGGCTCCTAACAACTCCTAAAATGGGAGTTCATCCCAAGAGCCTTAGGAGTGCTTTCTTTTCACTCCCCTTACGTTTTAGGCCTTTTTCTTGCCTTGGATTCTTCCCAACTCATTTCCTCTTTATTTTGCCTCAACTTTTGTCATGAATCAAAAATTAAAATTATGACATGTCACAAATGTTAAGGATGCATGTGCCCCTCCTCCCATGACTTTGTTGATCATGACAAAAGGACTTGAAATAAGAGGACATTGTTTCAAAGTTAGTGTGTTTTGGTGTTGATGGGGTTAATGCTTTCCAAGGCTTCAAATCAAAAGTGATAATTTAGATTCACATCAATATGTTCCATTTGTTAGTGGTGTGCATTGTATGGTTCATCAAACAAATTTTGCAGTACAAACCTTTTCAAACCTACCTTTGTTTCTCACATTAGAAATCTTTTACAATGTTTGTATGGCTACTTCAACCATAGTCCCAAGAAGCATTTAAAGTTCACCAAATTGGTAGAGATCATGAAAACTAAGGGCAACCAAATCTTGCACATCATCAAAACTAGATGATATTTATGACTAGTGTTATCAAATGTGTGTTGTCTAAATATTGTACTCTTTTCATGAAAATGGCATTGGATGTGCCCACAATACATTATGCCATATTTAATTTGTTTTTGTTCACTAATGTGGAAACGTTGTTCGGGTTGAATGCAATGATGTCATTGTTAAAAGCATTACATTCTTTGATTAAGTTTGCAAAATTAAAAGATGATTTTTTCTATGGTTTCATGACAACAATCAAGATTTGTGAAGGGGGTGTGTACATGTATTGCAGTAATCATTCTTCTTTTAAGGGTGGCATGTTCATTAATTTCATTGTTTTGATCAACTTTGCTTAGGAGAGCACTAATCTTTGTTGAATTATATATCTAAACACATGAATTGATCATTTAGATTTTGAGTTTGTTGGGCAACACATTTGTGCCACATTTTTAGATCATATGGGGGGTATTTGATTTTATTACAAGGGACATATGTGGAAAAGTGGTTGCAATTGTGAAATGACAATGTTAAGCAATTGCCATTCAACTTATTATAGAGTTACAAGGTTGGTTCCTTACTCAAGATTTGATGGATGTATTGGGAGTTGTTTACCCACAATATTGGTGGTGATTAGAACTTGAAAAAGGGTTTAATGCTCATTTGGCAATC
>Ga0209611_10010426_pt1 | contig 13695 bp, 15 predicted proteins | sample S1TSphgellanicum_3_FD_187693 | JGI IMG/M metagenome (GOLD analysis project Ga0209611, IMG submission 187693) | Host-associated microbial communities from peat moss isolated from Minnesota, USA - S1T2_Fc - Sphagnum magellanicum MG (SPAdes) (version 2) | ecosystem: Host-associated > Plants > Peat... | reverse complement strand
AGATATATAGGTTTAACTAAGAGATAAAAGCTTAACCAAAATATATATGTTCAAAAAAAAAAAAAAAAGGTTTAAGTAAAAGAAAAAAATTTAGCTAGTAAGATATATAGGTTTAGCCAAGTGATAGAAGTTTAGCCAAAAAATATAAGTTTAACTAAGAAGAAATATAGGTGTAGCCAAGAAATATAAGTTTAGCCAGTAAGATATATAGGTTTTGCTAAAAAAAAAAGTTTGACCAAGAAAAACTATAAGTTTAACCAAAAAAAAAAGAAGGTTTAACCAAGAGATAGAAGTTTAACCAAGAGGAGATAATAATTTTGCCAAGGTAAGTAAAAGATTAGTTGTTAATTTGTAGGCAAGGCTAAGATTTAGGTCAGTAGGGTAGTTAGATGGGTGGGTAGTATGGAGGTTAAGGATGTGGGAAAAATGGCAACAAAAAAAATGGTCAAAAATTAGCAACCAAAAAAGATTGAATGTGGTAGAATGTTGGTTAAAGTAAGGTAAAAAGGCGGATGAAAAAGAGCCAAATCATCTAACCCATCATATGGACAAAACGGCCAACTAGTGCAGTCATGGGGGCTAGTTCATTTTGGCCTCAAGGAATGACCTTTCCTTGGGGCAAAGGTGTTGGAAATGGTTGTGATCTTGGGGAATATTTGTGTTGCCTAAGGAATGGCCTTTCATTTTAGCCATGGACAAAAGATTTAAAAAATAAAACAAGATGATAAATTCATCCATTGTGTAACTTTTAAAAATTTAAAAACCCTATAAACAATGTTTTTTTTGGGAAAATTTTCAAATTGTGGTGAAAAACAAAAAATTAATGCGAATTATCCAAAACCATTTTGGCAAAAAACACAAATGTCACCATATTGTGAAAAAATGAAACCACATTTCACCATCATTAGACAATGAGTTCCTATATGTCACCAAAATTAAGCAAGAGTGTAAAACAATTCTATTATATTGTTTGACCTACAGCCTAATCTAATATATTAATTCACTACATCTGTCAGTCAGTCAGTCAGTCAGTCTGACGGGGGGTTTTGGGGGGTGGGGGAGGGAGAGGCTGGTGAAGCAATGGGCGACCGGTGTAAGTCCGTAACGGGGGTTAGACCACCACGGTTTCCGTGTACAAACCGTCTCCACAAAGCATTGCAGCCGTCCGAAGGGTAGGAATGACAGTCGGATCACATCCCTCTCCCATCGCACCAAAGGCGCATATAAAAACCTTCCCCTCCCCCCCCCACTACTGAAAGAAGCGGCGGTTATATAGAGGAGCGTGTTTTCAAAAATTTCCAAAACTTTTGGGAACCAAGGTTCAAAATGTTAGAACCGGGGTTTTGGGTTTTCTCACGTCGGGTAAGGGAGTAAATACCCAGATTGATAACCTGAGGGTACACATGGTTGGTTCTGATACTCGCACAACATCGGTCGGGACCACTGCGCGTTCGGGGTGGCTAAAATGGCTTAGCCACGGGTGTCCGAAGGTCACGAATACCACTAGTTTAGTTTATTCCCGTTGTGGATGATCATTAATCCACCTACTTGACTAAATTGAAAAAAAAACCATGCTTACAACTTCCTAGATGCTTTCTCCATGAAACTATGACCAAGGTCCTCAAAGAAAACATGATCCCAATTTCTCTTCACAAGAAACTTGGCTTGACTCTTTTATCTTCCCTTGGCAACTTGACTAGGGAAGTGCACATGAAATAACATCCTAAGAATCACCTTCTTCCATAGATGGTTTCTCACAAATGAATATTCAAAAAAGTTTGAAGAAAAGTTCATCTTAGTATATAAGTATGGTGTTAAATACATGCACAAGCATAATGCATGGTGATTCAAAAAAGTTTGAGAAAAAGTTCATCTCAGAAAAAAATAATTTCAGTTTTTGTTTTTATTTTATACCTTTGATGTTTTCTAAGGTCTTCAAATGATATCAACAATAAATCTTGCATAGTGGAATTTGAAACCAAGGGTGGACTTCCTAATTTGATTATGCATAATGGAATTCAGAACTTAGGTGCATTTTTTCATTCCTTGCAATCAAATTGAGATAGAGCTATAAAATGATTGAAGACATCCATTGCATAACCAACTTTTAAGCACTTCAATTGCATGTTATTTATCTAGTTTATGCCCAAGTTAAGGCTTTGAGTCATGACAAACCTGTTGCTTGAAAGGAAATGAGAATTTAGTTCCCAAATTTCCCTTTCACAAAATAATCATCATAAGTATGTTCCAAAACCTTGTCTTTTATATGAAAGGAGGTTGCAAGGTTGACATTGTATGTACACAAATGTTAAGGTTTGTGCACCCTTGATTACAATTCGAGAAACATGTATTAAAAACTTCAAATTCTTGTTAAAAGTTCCTTGCAATTTGCATGTCTTTGTATTAACCACATGTCTTTTTTTGTAAAACACATGCAACATTTAAATATTACTTCTTTGCTAAGCAACCCTTAAAAGCAATTCCAAGCACCAATTTGAACAATTTCATTTGATCACAATTCATTTTTCATACCTAAACATAAGCTTATGAAGCTACTATAAGATATAATAAAATATGATTTACTAAAAAGAAAGAATTTTTCAAAAGTCTCCCATTTAACAATCTCATTATATTCACATAAGTTTTTTTTCATCCCTTGGCATTAACATGCAATACCACATACACAAAGTCATTTTTCAATTTTATGGGCTTAAGAAGTTGGCAATTTTTTCCCCAAAAAATATTGTGTCAAAATTATACTTAAAAAAGGATTTGTCCAAAAACATTTTAAAAAACTCACCTACTTGTGAAAATTTGCAAAAGCAAAATGTTGTTCATAGATAAATGTTTGGTTTTTAGGGCAAATTTTCACCATTTGGCAACAAAACCAAGCTTATTATGATGCATCCATAGGATTTGTGAAAATGTTTTGTAAAAATTGTTAGATTTTGAAGATTTTTTTTATAAAGATCACCATATTCAAACAATAGACAATAGGTTTTAGCAAGTCATCAAAATATAACATGATTCAAAAAATAATCTATTTTTTTTTTGGAATGTAGCCAAATGTTTCAAAAAAAATAATTTACTACTAAAAAATTTGAAATTTATCAAATTTAAATGAAGTTGATAAACAAACATAAGATTGTTCAAGAATAAACATAATGCAATTAATTAAATAATGAAGCTTTGAAGTTTCTAAAATACATGCCAAATTATGATATATTACATTTAAATTAGATTCTAATCATTTTTCAATTTCAAACTATTTATAAAATTATACCAAGGAATAAAATGGTGAAATTAACCATGTTAACATGTACATTTTTAGGACGATTTGATGTACTCAAAAGGGCCTAGTGTCTGGAATTTGTTTTTCCATTCATGGGATTATTGATGAACAACTTGGATATTTTCTTCCCACATCAAATGATATGGACCTACAAGGAAAACTACATTGACCTATACAAATGATTCACATTTAATTTGGAGCTTTAAAGCAAATTCATAAATTAAAACATTTAAAGATGTTGAATTGTCTAATGTATTAATGCATATTTTTCCAATGAATCTAAGGTTAATTTTATGTACATCATTTTTCATGATTTAGTGCCTCCCAAATTTTGAGCAAATTGGGTGCGAGTGTCAAAACACACCAATGTTTCAAATAAATTATCCCATTATGTTTCTAAATTGATAATATTGATTTCAAGTAATAGATTTGAAGTTTTAAAAAATTGAACGCAATTCCTTCAAGGATATTTGTGAGGACATTTCATCTTCAAACATTTAATTCAAAATATCAATTCTTGCCGTATTCCTTTCAATGAACAATTTTGTTAAGAATTGATTTTTGTCCAATTATCAATCAATATGATATTGCACAAACACATTTTATAAGTTTTTGAATACATTGGGATGTCTTAATTATGAATTTTTTTCTTTTTGTCAAAGCATCAAATTTTGATAGTACTAACACCATGTGATGTGTTAAGTTATTTTGTGAAACATTTGTTGGTGCAAACAAAGTACAATGTGGTCATATTCAAATTAAACACTCATAGAATTAAAAAGAAATGATTTTATCATTCAAATATATTATGTTTTTATATCATTTTGGTATAAATATTTTGTTAAGGAAATTTTATGAAAAATTAGTATTTTGTGCAAGTTACAATCCTTTGACCCATAAATAAATAAATAATTACAATACACATGATGACTACAAAAATGTTTCATCACTTACATGGAAGAGAAGATTTCATCATTTGCAAATGTCCATTTGTTTTGGTGGGTTTGCCATGCTTTTTTTACGTTGAAAGCAAATAATAACACAAATGATGATAACAAGTGCTAAGCTGCCACCTATTATAGGACCAATTATGATTCCAATATTTGTAGATTTGAATATTGGTGACCCCAAGAATGGGTTTCTTGGAGTATACCTTCAAGGTTTTCACAAACACACACTTGTCAAATTTGGTAAATTGCAACCATTCTTTTTCTTGGTCACCAAAAACAATGGAAACAAATTCATAAGTTTCAAAAGAATTTATTTTCATAAGCATGAGAAATGTTTATGATCCTTGAATTTCAAGGACAACATAGTTCAAGACTAGGAGAAAGTAAAGAAGAAGCGTAAAGATTAGGTGTTAGCCACCCTTTGTTTGATGATTGGTTATATGATAACTTTCCATTATTGATAAGGGTAGGGATGGTAAAGTAGGGATGGTAAGGCAAGGTGGTGGATTCTTAGAATATTTTACTCAAAATTGAATTAGATACACACATCAATATATTAATCTACAACCTACATTACTATGGTGAATGTCGATTATTCTAGATCAACCATAAATTGCCTTGTAATCTTGGTCAATATTAGTTGATTTGCCAATGTTTAAGTAAGTTCTTGTGATGTCATTAGTTGTCAAGTGTGTATGTTCAACACCTCCTTTCACATTTGATTCTTTTGTTTCTGATCTGATTACACCTCCTCACTTTGAACTGAAATAATAATTGTTTTAATAAACTCCACTATTATCATTAGTCTACCCAAGTCATCCATGTCATTTTTAATAATATTTACAAGAGATTTTTCCTTTGTTTCTAAGATTAATCACCTTTTACAACACCAATAATTTTTTGAAGTTCCTTGAAATGAATTCTACCCAGAGGTTTAATTAACAAATCAACTATTTGTTCATGTGTGGGAATGTAATTTATTTTGATGGTACCATCTCGTACCTTTTTTCTAATATAATGATGTTTGCTATTTATATATATATATATATATATGCTTCTAGTTTTAACATGTAAAATTAAGTTTTTTATTAGCTTCATATTACTTTGATTGTTTGTGTATAATTTGGTAGGTGTATCATCACCAATTTGGAGCTCAATAAATAACCTCTTCAACCATATCACTTCCTTGGCATCTTCTGATAAGGTGTGATATTTAGCCTTTATAATCAAAAGAACAATAATAGCTTGAAGCTTGCTCATCCAATTTATTGGGCAACCTCCTAGCGTAAAGGTCATTCCTATTATTGATCATTGCATCTCTTCCCCAATCAACATCAATGTATCTAGTTTACAGTTGGGCATTCCCAAGCTTGAATAAAATCCCATGAATTGATGTGCCCTTGAAATATCTCAAGATATTTTTAGCTACATCCATATGACTTATTTGTGAATTATTCATGAACCTATTTACACACCCAATAGGGAAACTAATGTCTAGGTGAAATGGGCGAGATATAGTAAGCTTCCTACTAGTGATTTTATATTCATATTCATTGGTTTTTGTTGTTTCCATGTCACGACACAATTTTGTGCCTTCATTCATTGGCATCTTATTAATACAATAGTTTGTCATCCTAAAACGTTCCAACAAGTGTTCAATGTATCTATGTTGAGAAACAAAAATTCCTTCCTTTTGATAAATAAACTTTGTTCCTTAGTACAACTTTATGTCTCTTAAGTCAATCATTTCAAAAGTTTTCTTCAGCTCCTTTTCCACCTGATTAATCTGATATCGATGATCACCAGTAACAAGTAAGTCATCAATGTAGAGTAATATAATGACATACTTTCCATTTTTAAAAAGATAATACATGTTGGAATCTTCCTTGCTTTTATTTAATCCTTGGTTCAAGATATAACTATCAATCTAGCTATACTAAGTGCATGGAGCTTGTTTCAAACCATACAAAGCATGTTGAAGCTTACACACCTTCTATTCATTACCTTTTGCTACAAAACCTTCTGGTTAATATATGTACACCTTTTTTTTTAGCATTCCATTGAAGAAAACAATTTTAACATCTAAATGTTTCACTTTCCATTTTTTTTGTGTTGCAAGTGCTATCACTATGCGTATTGTTACCCACTTCACTACATGAACAAATGTTTCATCAAAGTCTATGCCCTACCTCTATTCATAACCCTTGACAAACAACCTAGTTTTCAACCTATTAACCTTTCATGTGTTTCCCATTTTGGTCTTGAAAACCCAATTTGCTATGATTGGAGACTTTCCCTTATGTAAATCAATAAGTATCCATGTCTTGTTTTTGCGTATAGACTCCATTTCTTCTTCCAAGGCATCTTTCCATCCCATATGATGTAGTGTTTTTGATACATTAAATGGTTCTTTGACATCAGATGTTTTTATGGCAGAAAAAGTAAGATGATCCTTCAACCTTATTGAAGGTCTCCTTTCCCATTGTGGATAATAACTTCCTTGATTATTATCGAGTAACCTTTTTTCTTGTGTCTCCATGTTTTGTTCTAGACCAAGTTCCTCTTTGTGTGGCTTTTTTATTTGTCTTCTATTGGATTTTGTTGGCAGATTGTCTTGCTCATCATTAAATCTTTCCCCCACACTACTTGGTCCCATGAATTGATCATTTTTAACAATTGAAAAGCCTCCATTGATTTTCTTCATTTGATGATCTTGTTAATTGTGATCATCTTGTTCATACATATTTCTTTCATTAATGTTCGTGCTAAAAAATGGAAACACCAAAACATACTCCTTAACCATTTGCCAATGGTCTAGTGCTATGAGTTTTTCATGGAATTGAATATTTTCACTAATTTGAATCAGTTTCTTCACAAGGTCAAACACCTAGTATCCTTTTGTTTGGTCATCATATCCCAAGAACAAACACTTCAATGTTCTTGATTCCAATTTGTTCTGCTTTTCTTTTGGTATGTGCACGTATGCTACATAACCAAAAAACCTCAAGTGATTGACATTTAATTTTTCACCTAAAAACATTTCTTCAAGCATAGCTCCAGAATTTGCTCAAGTGGGACTGTAGTTGATTAAATAGACAATTATATTAACTACCTTTGTTCATAAGTATGGAGGGACTTGACTTTCTAGTGCCATATTTTGTGCCTTCTCCATGATTGTCCAATTTTTCCTTTTAGACATTCCATTTTGTTGGGGTACCAACACTTGTGTTAGTTGCCAATGAATCCCACAATTTTCATACAACTAACTAATTGTTTTTGACAATAATTCTCTTCTACGGTTCGTTTGAAGAACTTTGATTTTGCATCCACTTTCAACTTCAACTTTCTCTTTGAAAGCCTTGAATGTTGTGAACACTTCACCTTTAGTCCTTAAAGAATAAACCCATCACTTTTTGCTAAAGTTATCAGTGAACAAGAGAAAGTATCTTGACCCATTTAGTGACGCTTTGGCCATAGGTCCACATAGATCAAAATGAGTCAACCCAAGAGGCTCTTTTGATCTATGCTTTGATTTCTTTGGAAATCGTTCCCTATGGTGTTTTCTTTCTAAACATCCTTGACATGGATTGATTGTATGGAAATCCAACATTGGCATTCCATTCACCTTTTGTTGTTTTGACATAAAATGCAAGCTCTAATAACTCAAATGAGCCATACGCTAATTATGCCATAAATCAAAGTCATTTAAGTTCTTTAGACTATTGATCTTTCTTGAGACTATGGTTCATTGAATCTAGTACCGTTTTTTTTTCTCCAATGACATGTTGACCAGCTCTAGAATCTAAATATCAATTTGTGTCATGGAGTTTATTGTCTAGAGAAGACATGGCAACTTCAAATGCTTCAACAAATGATTTTCCATTCATTTGTATGTACTAGATTTACTCTAGGCTTCAACCTTGGATCAACCTTGTTGGGTACCATCTTTTGATTTGGACAATCTTGAACCTAGTGTCCATCAAATTTTCCATAAACAAAACAATGGCCTGGATGCTTTCATGCTTGCATGGTATTGCTCTTAGGGACATTATTGGCTTTGTATGACACTTCAATGTTGCAACACAATTGAAGTAGCAAAGCCTCCTTAGAGTCGGATTTGTTTGTACGTACACTTTTCTTGTATTCCTCATAGAGCAGTCTCCTTACTAGCTTCTCAAAGCTTGGTAATGCATCTTAAGTAATGATGGTATGAATGAAGCCTTCATAGGTTGGTGATAGTGCATTCAACATGATATGGATCAATATTACATCTTCCACTTTTTCTCCCACTATTGCAATTTGTGTTTTGAGTTCTTTGATAGACTTTAAGAACTTAATCATTTGTGAGCTTTCTTCCATCTTGATAGTGTGAAGCGTGTTTGAGAGAAGATGTTCAAAGCTTCCCAACCATCGTATGGATTGTTAATTTGTGTCACAATGTCAAAAAGATCATCTTTGACAAAAGAACAAGAATAAACATAGCCTTAGTTCTCATTATCGTCAACTGATTCTTAGTAATTTGCGCCCCATTGACTGTGATTGGAAAAGTTGCAGTATTGATCTTTGTATAGACAACCTCCCAAAGATTCTCTCCCTAGTAGATTGTTTTAACTTTGATTTTCCAAGCTTGATAGTCTCTCCAATAGAAATGTAATGATCAACCATTTTGTAAAGGATGATAATTTGTAAGGCTTTAACTTGCATCAAACAAATAAACAAAAAACTAGAACAATGCACCTAGTTCTAGTGTGCATACAACACTCGTTTCTTAAAAAACACTTCATAGTTCTAAGAGCAAATCTCACTAGTATTGCTATTTTTTTCACAATAAAACCACTAACACAATCTCTCATAGTTTCTAGGAGTAGAGCTCACTAGCTCACACAATTCTAAAAGTAGAACACACTAGCTCTCACAATTCTAGGAGAAAAACTCACTAGCTACTCCTCATGTTATACACCCAAAACATTTGTCTACTAGAAACAAAGCTCACCAAAAAAATAATTCAATGATCAGAACCATGCTCTAATATCATGTTAGATTCTCAGAATATTTTACTCAGAATTGGATGAGAAACACACATCAATATATATTAATCTACAACCTACATTATTACAGTAAGTGTTGATTAAAACTCTAGTTCAACTGTCTTGTAATGCTAGATCAACTGTAAATTGTCCCATAATCTTGGTTAATACTAGTTGATCTGCGGGTGCTTATGGAAGTTCTTGTGATGTCAAGTGTGTGTGTTCAACACAAGGATGGTAAGGCAGGGAGAGCAGAGTGGGAGGCATTGAATTGTTGAGCTCCAAAATTAGACCATCCTTGTGCATTGTGTACATGGCTTAGCACCCATATAGTGACACCCCATTTGGGAGTTTCAGACCACCAGCATTGTCAACATTGCCCATGGGCTCTGCTGGTGGTTTTCAGGTTTTTATTTTGTTCAGCAATAGCTCAGTATATGCTCTTTGCCCCATGGTGCCATTTGGCAGGTACAGTTTTGAACCATGATCAACACCTGATGTTTTATTACATGGTGGTAGTCCTTAGATTGACAAATGTTTGCTGATGGTGAAGCCCCTCTAGATAGCTATTGCTGTGCCAATATTAAATGCCCACATTTGAGTGATTGGGTGATGGGGGGTTGCAATATATTCAATGGGGCAGCCATAGATGAACTGGTGAAGGATGCAATGCATTTCACTTTGCATTGAAGCTCAAGGGACTCAACAGTTGTCCACAATGCAAGCCAGGCACTGATGTACTTGGATTTTGTGTTGTGGTCAGACAATGCAGGGAAGCAGCCAACAGCTGGCTCTTCCATGCTGAAAGCACATGCACACATATCCGTTGATTCATCCCTTTTACTGCAAGTAGGTCTTTCTATCTGCTGACATTGTTGATGCAGTCTTGCAATTGGGACTGCTTGCAGTTTGGGTTGTGTGGTGGATGCTGCCTGCTGACATGATGCAGGAGATCCTCATCCTTTGGCAGTCCCACTGTCAGACACATGTCCAACCTGTGTGATATGGTGCCCCTACCCTTGCTTGGGTGGTTCCTATTCTGGACCCATTTGGAGAGACATGGTTGGTTGCAGTCACAGTACAAGGTGAATGTGCAGTGGTGGAAGTGCAAAGCAGAACCATTCTGACCATGAGTTTTTGCTCACACATCTTGGCTTTTCCTGTGGAAATGCTGATGAAACATTTGATGTAGTTCATCATCATGCACTGTGGTCTTGGTGGAAGGCTTACATGTGAGATACTGCTACCTGTCTGTAGGTTACATTATCGGGTATGCCTTTTACTGTGGATACAATATAAGGACACACATTTTCTACATGACAAGTGCAAGCTGCCTTGTGAGAAGTACATAGAATATGCACATAGGGTAAGTGCTCATCTGGAAATTCATCAAGGTTCCCAAGATATAGGTGGTGGGTTTTGAATTGCACCATGCATAGAACTTTGCCTTACATTGCGTCTTTCTTCTACAGGACATTATGTTTATTTAGTCAGACTTGGCAAACTTAGGTCCAGGAAGATGGAGTTTGATGCAGGTACATGTTGGGCTGGCCTCGCATGGAACAAGGCTTCATGGAATTCTGCAAGAGCAGAAGAGGCATTTGCAGTAGATCCAGGAGAAGATGAAGCAGGCCCAGAGAGCTACTCACTATTTTGTGGGGCATCTTGAGAAGACTTTTGAAACCACCTGGCAGCTTGAACAGGAATCAAAGCTTGTCTCAGCTTGCCCAATTTACAACAAAATGCCCTTACTGAGTCAGAAATGAAGTTCCTGAACTGGGTAAGTTCAAGACCTCTCGAGCCAGATCAATCTGCAGTTTTGTTTTGAGGTGCTTAGTTATGTTATGCATTTAGCATAGAATTGCTGTTCTGTTTTTGTTCAATTGCATTTTGTGGATCACAAAGAACTGTCCTCCTTGTTACAAATGTAACCAGGCTTCAAAACCATGACTTGTATTTCCCTCAGTTGTTGATTTACTTGTGGACCACTGGCAACAAGTTTCAGAAGAACAAAGGCCAAATTATAGAGTAGTTTCTGGAAGCCCATGTCAGGAGGAAAACCAACTATGCCAGTCGTATCAGGCTCACAACAGATACATGACATTAAGGTAAGCATCATGGATCCAATTGTTCTGAGGTTGGTTTGGTGTATTGCACATCATATCAATGTAAGTATCTGAAGCTGAAGTATATGTTTGCCAACAACAAGATTGGAGTTTTTCTGGAGACGTTTGCATCATTGCACAAACAATTTAATTCACTTCTGGGAGGTGCTATTAGATTGCTGTTTGTTATGATATTTCTGAGAGCATTTTTGTTTCAAGGTGTACATGGTTTTGACTGTGACATATATATGTGTACATGGGCCAATGCAACCTTGTTTGTAGGTGGCTGTGGAGCAACTAGTGCATCAAGTAGAGAGCACCATGAGTTCACTAACAATAGTTTTAATGATACCCTGTGCCAACAAGAGCAGCTGTTGGATCCTTGACTTTAAGGACAAGGAGGTAAACTCTCCCAGATCTCTGATCTTGAGCCATTGCTGTAGTTGCAAGATTTTCCTGAATCTGGAAAAAATTGACATACAAATAATCCTTTGAGCTGTGGTTTTGCTGCTATTAAAGATTCCGGTTGCTCCTCACTTTGACTATAATGTGCCTTGGTGGATTGATGGCTTCATCATTTTGTCTCCTGTAGATATGTTCCAGAGCATCCTAAAGCACTCAGAGAAAATTTTTAGTGTATTTATCGGCACCTTATATCCATGAATATCCTTTGCAGAAAAGAAGAGTGATCTCACACCTATCAGGATGGATCTTACACTCATAGGTGTGAGGTCACTCTTCTTATCGAGGAGGGATTTCCTCTCACTCCCCATCTCATGCCTTATGATCTACATATGCTTAAGTTCATGATAACATTCACCTTGTGCTTTACAAGGGTTATTGCAAACAAGTGAGGGACATTCCTAAAATGTGAGATCAGACTTGGTTACCACCTTGGCCTGGGCCCCTTATTTTGCAAATGCCTTCACCCAAGGGCTTTACCCTACTACATTGAATTTCTCTAGAATGTGACTTGCAGGATCTTATGTCTCATAGTAAGACATTATATTCCTTAGCCAAGTGAGATTTCTAGTTTTTGTATCATGTTTAGCACAAACTGGTTTTGATATTTTGATATCCCACAACCTTTACTAATTCCTGAAGATAGAGAGAGCCAAAGTTTTCATTGAGGCAATGGGGTTTCAAGCTTATTGGGCCTTTGGATGTTGTACTTTTATGAAGTGTCATCAAGAAAGGAAATTTTTGTTTTATCACATTTTTCTAAGCTTGAGGGGCATCTTGGGTTTTCAGCTGATGTCCAAATGAAAGTGATTGCGGAAAAAGTGGGTTGGCAATCATCCAAAAGAGAACTTTGCCAGCTGGAGTGAACCAGCAGCCACCAGTGCACCAGTTCAGGATGAGGCCATTTGAGCTGTTTTGGGGATGAACCGAAAACACATCCTCTTCCCCTGCCCAGGAATTTTTCAGCCCCCTTCTCTGCCCCAAAAATTTCCCCTCCTACCTACCTGCCCCCCCATCCTACCTCCCTCCTACCTCCTTCCTACTGACCTTCCCCCTCTTAGCTCCCTCACCTCATTTCTTGCTCCCTCCATTCCCAAAGTTTGGGAGAGCTCTTGAGCTTGAGTAGCTTAGAGCTTCAAAGAGACGCGAGACACAAGGCTTCAGGAAGGTGGAGAGCTCAATGTTGAAGGAATGTGGATAGGAGAGGGCAAGAGGAATGTTTCATCCCAAACACAAAAGTGGGAGAAGAAAGGTAAGCTCCCTCCCTTTTGTGCATTTTTTTTCCTATGGTTTTTCTTTTTATTTGTGTTTTCTTTTCTTTTCTTATGCTTGAAAAGAAGAAGATGACATCTTTTTTTTTCGTTTTTTTTTGTTTTTATTTGAAGCAAAAAAGGCAATGGCACAAACGTGTTGTCACTTTTTTTCTTTCTTTCTGTTTTTTGTTGCGAACAAGGCAACAACAACAAGCTTATTGTTGTCGCCTAATTTTTCCTTCTTTTTGCTTGAAGTGAAGAAGACGACAACAGTAAGCTTGTTGTCTTTGCATTTTTTTTTTTATTGTTGTTACTACAAACAAGGCGATGGCAACAAGCTTGTTGTCGTCACCCTTTTCTTTTTCTTTCTATTTGAAGTGAAAATGGGCGACGACAACAAGCTTGTTGTCGTCACATTTTTTTTTCTTTTGTTATTGTTTTTACGAACAAGGCAACAACAACAAGCTTGTTGTCGTCACCCATTTTTATTTTTTCTATTTGAAATGAAAATGGGTGACAACAACAAACTTGTTGCCATCACATTTTTTTTTCTTTTGTTATTCTTGTTGTGAACAAGGCGATAGTAACAAGCTTGTTGTCGTTGCC
>Ga0209611_10010424_pt1 | contig 13696 bp, 12 predicted proteins | sample S1TSphgellanicum_3_FD_187693 | JGI IMG/M metagenome (GOLD analysis project Ga0209611, IMG submission 187693) | Host-associated microbial communities from peat moss isolated from Minnesota, USA - S1T2_Fc - Sphagnum magellanicum MG (SPAdes) (version 2) | ecosystem: Host-associated > Plants > Peat... | reverse complement strand
TGCGCAAACCGGGCGGCCGCGCGGCCGCCGATTGACCCCGACGCTTCGCGCGAAACGGCACGACTTTTGCCCCCGCGCTGGCCGCCCCTGCCGCCGCACCGGCTCCCGCCGTGCCGGCGCCCGCCCCTGCCGCGCCGCCGCCACTCGCCGAAACATCCACGCGCAGCGCCCGTTCGAGCCGAGATTCGAAGCGCAGTACCTGCAGAGTGTATTCCGCGCACAGGTGGCAGCTCTCGCGGTGCGCCTGCAGGTCCGCGCTCATAGGTCCGCGCCGGATGAGTTCCGGTTCAGCCAACACCGTCCGCCGATAGTGATTGCAGTCCATCATTCTTCCGGATCCAGGCTCGTATCCTCGCCGCACAACGCGCGCAGCTGCTTGCGCGCGCGAAACAGCCGGGTCAGCACCGCAGGGACCGACAGATCGAGTTCGCTGGCTATTTCCGCGGTCGACAGGCCCATCATGACCTGCATCACGAGCGGCTCGCGGTAATCCTCGGGCAATTTGAATAGGGCCGCCCGCATTTCGGCGAGTTCTTGGTCCTCGGCGGCAGCCAGCATGGGTTCTTCACGCGCGATGAGCTCATCGACATCCACGGTGACGAAGCGTTTGCGCTCGAAAGTACGGGCATATTCCCGGCGGATGATGGTGAGCAGCCAGGGCTTGGCCGCGCCCTCGTCCTTGAGGGAATCCTGCGATTTCCAGGCGCGCAGCAGGGTTTCCTGCACCACATCCTCGGCCAGGGCACGGTCGCGGGACAGCCAGAAGGCGAATCGCAGCAGATCCGGACGCAGGGATTGGCAAAGCGCCTGGAAACGGTCGCGCTTCTGATTTCCGCCAACCTGATCCTTCATGGTTAAATCAGCACCCGGATTGCTAATCCCGCGGCGCGATACTACCCCGTTACGACGGCCTGCCGCCGGTAGGGAAATGGGAATCGCTGCGCTGAAGCTGTTAGGAGTCACATTCGAGATGACCGGACCGACCGCCCAATCATTTCCAAACTCGCGCCTCAGGCGCATGCGGCGGGACGACTTCTCCCGGCGGCTGATGCGCGAAACCCACTTGAGCGCGGATGCGTTGATTTATCCGGTATTCGTGGTCGAAGGCCGCGGCGGCCGCCAGCCCATCGCCTCCATGCCGGGGATCGAGCGTTTGCCCGTCGATGAGCTGCTGCGCGAATGCGAAACCTTGCTGCACCTCAAGATTCCGGCCATCGCGATTTTTCCGGTGACCCCGACCGAGAAGAAGACGCTGGATGCGCGCGAGTCCTGGAATCCGAACGGCATCGCGCAAACGGCGGCGCGGGCGGTCAAGAAGGAGTTTCCGGGCCTGGGTGTCATCACCGACGTCGCGCTCGACCCGTTCACGACGCATGGCCAGGACGGCCTGATCGATGACAAGGGCTACGTGCAGAACGACCTGACGGTGGAAACGCTGGTGCGCCAGGCGCGTTCGCACGCCGATGCCGGCGCGGATATCGTGGCGCCCTCGGACATGATGGACGGCCGCATCGGCGCGATCCGCCAGGCCTTCGAGGCGGCGGGCCTGGTTCACACCCGCATTCTGGCCTATGCGGCGAAATACGCGTCGAGCTTTTACGGCCCGTTTCGCGAAGCGGTAGGCTCCGCCGGGCAGTTAGGATCAGGCGGCAAACACACCTATCAAATGGATCCGGGCAATTCGGATGAGGCCCTGCGTGAAGTGGCGCTCGACATCGAGGAAGGCGCCGACATGGTGATGATCAAGCCGGGTTTGCCCTATCTCGACATCGTGCGCCGGGTCAAGGACCGCTTCGGAATGCCGACCTTCGTCTATCAGGTGAGCGGTGAGTACGCGATGATCAAGGCCGCCGCGGGTCACGGCTGGATCGATGAGCGCGCCGTGGCGCTCGAGACCCTCTTGTCCATGAAGCGCGCCGGCGCCGACGGCATTTTGACTTATTTCGCCAAACGCGCGGCGGAATGGCTGGCGGAGTGAAGGTACCGAACTTGGCCGAAACACCCGATCAATACGGCGTCGTGGGCCACCCGGTTTCCCATAGCTGGTCGCCGTTCATCCACGGGATGTTCGCCAAGGCGACCGCCCAGCACCTGGTGTATCGATTATTCGACATCAGTCCCGATAATTTTCGCCGTGAAGCGCTGCAGCTGTTCGCGACCGGCGTGCGCGGCCTCAACATCACGCTGCCCCACAAGCAAGCCGCCGCCGAACTCGTCAACGAATTGACGCCGCGCGCCGAGCGTGCGCAGGCGGTCAACACGATCGCGTTTTTCGAGGACACCTCGCTGCTCGGCGACAACACCGACGGACTCGGCCTCACCGCCGATCTGGAGCGTAATATCGGCATGACCCTGGCTGACAAGCGGGTTCTCATCCTGGGGGCCGGCGGCGCCGTTCGCGGAGTGCTCGGTCCGTTGATGGAGCGGGAGCTGCGCGAGGTGCACATCGCCAATCGCACGCCCGACCGGGCGCGCAAGCTGGCCGAGGAATTTGCCGACATGGGCCAGATCTCCGGGTGCGGCTACTCTGATCTGCGCGGTCCCGCGTATGACCTGATTCTGAACGCCACGTCCGCGAGCTTGACCGGCGATATGCCGCAACTCCCGGCGGGGATCGTCGGCGAAGAAACCGTCTGCTATGACATGGCCTACGGACGCGGTCATACGCCATTCACCCTGTGGGCCAAATCCATGCACGCGGCGCGAGCCACCAAGGGCTGGGGCATGCTGGTCGAACAGGCGGCGGAATCCTTCCTGCTCTGGCGCGGCATACGGCCGGACACACAGCCCATCCTGCAGGCGCTCGCCCAGCACGCCTGACGCGGCCGGCGCTGCACGGGGCCGGCCCCGCGCATCAGCCGGCGCCGCCGTCAACGCATCGTCACCAGCTCCTCCGCGCTCGTCGGATGAATCGCGACGGTGTCGTCGAAGTCCCGCTTGGTCGCTCCCATGCGGATGGCCACCGCAAATCCCTGCAGCATTTCATCGGCGCCGGTGCCGATGATGTGGCAGCCGACGATCTTCTCTTCCGGTCCCACGCACACGAGCTTCATGTCGGTGTGCGTCTTGCGGGACGTCACGGCGTGATACAGCGGCGTGAAGTCGGACATATAGACCTTGACCGCATCGCCGTACTTCGCGCGCGCTTCGAGTTCCGTATCGCCGACGGTACCGATCGGCGGATGCGTGAACACCACCGTCGGAATCATGTGATATTCCAAACGCCGCCCGGCCATCTTGCCGAACAGTCGGTCGGACAGTCGCCGTCCGGCCGCGATCGCCACGGGCGTCAACGCCACACGCCCCGTGACATCGCCCACCGCGTAAAGCCCCGCCACAGTGGTGTTCTGGAACTGATCGGTGACGACGAAATTCTGCTCGTCGAGTTCCACGCCGGTCTTCTCGAGACCGAGGTCGGCCACGTGCGGACGGCGGCCGATCGCCCACAGCACGCAATCGAATCCGGGAAAGGTGCGGCCATCGCCGAGCACGACGGTCTTGCCGCCCGGCTCCTCGCGCAGAGCCGCGGTGATCACGTGTTCGTGAATGGTGATCCCTGCCATGCGCATTTCGCGCGCCAGCGATTTCCCCAGCATCACGTCGAAGTTGGTCAGCAAGTGATCCTTGCGGGTGAATTGTTCGACCTCGCTGCCGAGTTCATGGAATGCCCCCGCCAGCTCGCAGGCGATATAGCCGCTGCCGATGACGGCGACGCGCCGCGGCCGCGCTTCGAGCTCGAAGAAGCCGTCCGACGTGATGCCCAGCTGCGCGCCCGGCAGATCCGGCACCCACGGCCTGCCGCCGGTCGCGATGACGATGTGCGGCGCGCGCAGGCGTGCGCCGTTCACTTCGACCGTGTTCTTGTCGAGGAAGCGTGCCGCGCCATGCACAGAGACCACGCCCTTGGCATTGAGACTACGTTCGTAGATCTGGTTCAAGCGCAATACGAACGCGTCGCGCTTAGCCTTCAAGGCCGCCCAATCGTTGCCGCCGGCAGCGGCATCGAAGCCATAGTCTTTGGCATCGGCGAGGCTCAACGCGACCGATGCCGCATTCCACATCACCTTTTTGGGCACGCATCCGACGTTTACGCAGGTTCCGCCGAGGCGGTGCGATTCGATCACGGCCGCCTTGGCGCCGTATTCGGCCGCGCGCTGCGCGCAGGCGAGCCCGCCGCTGCCGCCGCCGACGCAGATGAGATCGAAAGCCTGGTCCGACGACCCCTTCTCCGCTAGCAATCGCTCCGACACTGTGAACTCCGTCCGGAAGGTCCGGTTGGCGACAATGATATACTGGCCGGGTAGATAACTCGCGAATGAGGTGCTGCGGTGATCGGTCTCGTCGTGATAGCGGCCTTGAGTGTGGCGGGCATCGTCTACTTCGTCGGAATCTACAACGGGCTCGTGGCTTTGCGCGAAAACGTCAAGGTTGCCTGGGCGAACATCGACGTGCTGCTCAAACAACGCCACGATGAGCTGCCGAAGCTGGTGGAAACCTGCAAGCGCTACATGCAGTTCGAGCAGGAAACGCTCGAGAAAGTGATGCGGGCCCGGGCCTCGGTCAATCAAGCGAGCACCGCGGGCAATGTGGCCGCCGTGGGCGCCGCCGAGCAGCAATTGCGCGCCGGCATCGGCCAACTGTTCGCGGTGGCCGAGAATTATCCGCAGTTGAAGAGCGACGAGAATTTCAAGCGTCTGCAGGCGCGTATCAGCGCGCTCGAAGAGTCCATCGCCGACCGCCGCGAGCTCTACAACGACCAGGTCAATCTCAACAACATCCGCGTGAACGTCTATCCGGACACCTTGATCGCGCACCGATTCGGCTTCAAGCCCGCGCAGCTGCTGGAATTCGGCGCCGAGGAAAAACGCGACGTCGACCTGGGCGCGCTCTTCGCCGCCTAGATTCCCGGCCCATGTCCGGCGATCGAGCGTATTACTGGCTGTTCGTCGTCGGCTTCGCCGCCGCCGCGGTGTATTCGTTCTGGTTCACCTTCCAATCCTGGCGCAAGAACCGCGTGATCGAAGACACTCCGACCTCGCGCGTTCGCTCCGCGGCCCAGGGCTATGTGGAATTGAGCGGCCGCGGCATCCTGCCGCCCGGCGCCAAGAACCAGGGTCCTTTGACCGGGATCCCCTGCGTCTGGTGGCGCTACCGGATCGAGCAACGGCGCCGCCGCGACCGCAATCACCTGACTGTGAGCGACACCAGCGAGGTGCCTTTCTTGCTCGATGACGGCACCGGCCAATGCCTGATCGATCCGCGCGGCGCCGAAGTGTTTCCGGGGGTCACCAATGTCTGGTATGGAGCGGAGGAATGGCCGCGCGGGCCGCCCACTCCCGAGCCCACCGGTCTGTTGGGTTGGGTCAGCCGCGCGTTCGCGACCGGCAATTACCGCTACATCGAACATCGCCTGCCGCTCGGCCACCCGGTGTACGCGATCGGCGATTTTCACAGCGTCGGCGGCGCGGGCGCAGTCGACACCGAGACCGCGATGACCGAACTCCTGCGTGCATGGAAAAAGGACCAGCCCACGTTGCTCGCGCGCTTCGACAGCAACCATGACGGCACCCTGAGCCACGCCGAGTGGGAACGGGCCCGGGCCACCGCCCGTCAGCAGGTCATCGAGACAGAGGTGGCCGAGATGCCTCGTCCCGCCGTGAACGTTCTCGCCGAGCCCGGCGACGGGCGGCCCTTTCTGCTGGCCGGCTCCGAAGGTGAGTTGCTGGCGCAGCGCTTCAGGGTGCGCGCATTCGCCGGCGTCGGCGGCTTCGTCGGCGCGAGCGCCGCTCTGACCTGGATGTTGACGCACGTCTGATAGAATGAGCCGGTGAACAACCCACTGTTGGAACTCGACTCCCTGCCCGCCTTCGACCGTATTCAGGCGGCCCACGCCAAACCGGCCCTGGAAAAGGTGCTCGCCGACAATCGCGCGCAACTCGCCGCATTGACCGCGCAAACCGCGCCGACCTTCGCCTCGCTGGTCATCCCGGTCGAGGAGCTGAGCTACCGACTGAGCAGGGTCTGGAGTCCGATCGGCCATTTGAACGCGGTCGCCAATTCCGCCGAGATGCGCGAGGCCTACAACGAATGCGTGCCGCTGCTGACGGCGTACTCCTCGGAGCTGGGCCAGAACACCGCGCTGCAGGCCGGATACGCGTACGTGCTGCAGCATGAGCGCGGCACGCTGCAGCCGGCACAGCTCAAAGTGGTGGAAAATGCGCTGCGGGATTTTCGTCTCGCGGGCGTCGATCTCGATCCGCAGCAGAAGCTCCGCTATTGCGAAGTCGCGCAGCGCCTCGCCCAGCTCGCCACCAAGTTCTCCGAGAATGTGCTCGATGCCGGTCGCGCCTACACCCGCAGCGTGACCCACAGTGCGGAGCTCGCCGGCCTGCCGTCGAACGCCATCGATCGCGCCGCCGCCGATGCCCGCGAGGCCAATCAGCCGGGCTGGCTGTTCAAACTCGATCAACCCACCTACATGACCGTGATGGCGAGCGCCGAGAGCCCGCGGCTGCGGCGCGACATCTACGAAGCGTGGGTCACTCGAGCCTCGGAGCTCGGCCCGAGCGCCGGTCAATTCGACAACAATCCCATCATTGCCGAAATCCTGCCATTGCGGCATGAGCTTGCCCGGCTGGTCGGTTTCAACAACTTTGCCGACTACGCGCTCGCCACGCGCATGGCCAAGAGCAGCAAGCAGGTGCTCGCCTTCCTCGAGGACTTGGCGCGGCGCTGCCTGCCCGCGGCGCGCCAGGAATTTTCGGATCTCGAGGAATTCGCCGGCCGCAAGCTCGACCCTTGGGACATGGCGTACTACGGCGAGCGGCTGCAGGAGAGCCGCTTCAAGGTCTCGCAAGAAGCGCTGCGGCCGTATTTTCCGCTGCCCAAGGTCCTGGACGGATTGTTCGCGCTGGTCAAGCGGCTGTACGGCATCACGGTGCGCGAGCGGCCGCACGTGGGCGTCTGGCATCCGAGCGTGCGCTACTACGATCTGCTCGATCAGGACGAACGCATCGTCGCCGGTTTTTTTCTGGATCCGTACTCGCGCACCGAAAAGCGCAGCGGCGCCTGGATGGACGAATGCGTCATCGCCAAGTCCCTGCCCTCCGGCACCACCATCCCCGTGGCGCAACTGGTCTGCAACTTCACGGCCCCCGTCGGCAGTTCGGCATCGCTGCTGACGCACGACGAAGTGACCACGCTGTTCCACGAATTCGGCCATGGACTGCATCACATGCTGACGCGCGTGGCGTATCCGAGCATCGCCGGCATCAACGGCGTGGCATGGGACGCAGTCGAGCTGCCCAGCCAGTTCATGGAGAACTTCGTCTGGCGTCCGGAGGTTCTGCCGCTCATCTCGGCGCATGTGGACACCGGCGAGCCGCTCCCCGTCGACATGTTGCAGCGGCTGTTGGGGACACGCACCTTCAATGCCGCGCTCGACACGCTGCGGCAGATCGAGCTCGCGACATTCGATTTTGAATTGCACGCGAACTTCGATCCGCTGGTGGGCGAACGCGTGGCCGAAACCCTCGCCGGCGTGCGGCGGCGCGTCGCGGTCGTGCCCGCGGCGCCGTTCAACCGGATGCCCGCGAGCTTCGCGCACATATTTGCCGGCGGCTATGCCGCGGGCTACTACAGCTACAAGTGGGCCGAGGTCCTCGCCGCGGACGCGTTCGAAGCCTTCGAACAAGCCGGTGTGTTCGACAGCGCGACGGCGTTGCGGTTTCGCGATTCGATTCTGGCGCGCGGCGGCAGTTTGGACGCGATGGAAGCGTTCGTCCGGTTTCGCGGCCGCGAACCCGATGTACGGCCGCTGCTCAAGCAAACCGGCATCGCCGCGTGAAGCGGCCGGTGGCGCCCGAGACGGCGACCACCGTGGCGCTGCCGATGCCGTCGACGCCGGCCGTGTCGGCCATTGCGGTTTCGTCCATTGCGGTGTCGGCAATGGCGCTCATGATGCTGTTGCCGGCAACTCAGGCAACCGCGGCGCCCGCCTACGTCAGCGACGATCTCGTGCTCGGTGTGTACGCCGAGCAAAACGGCCAAGGCCAGCGGCTCGCCACGCTGCATTCCGGCGCGACCTTGGACACGCTCGCCGTCAACGGTGAATTCACCCAGGTACGTTTGACCGACGGCACGGTGGGTTGGGTGAAGTCGACCTATCTCACGACGCGAGAGCCCGCCGCCGCGCGCGTGAAGGAACTCGAAGAAGAAATGGACCGGCGGCATGCGACCACGCCGGAGCTTGCCGAAGCGGCTGCGCGCACCGAGCTTGCGCAGCTGAAGCGCGATCTCGCCGCGAAGCAAGCCGAGCTCGACGCCGCGCTCGCCGCACCGCGCACTGCAACACCCGGCGTCGATCCATCGCGTACGCCGCACGAATCCGCCGTGCGCCGCTACGCACCAATGATCTGCGCCGCCGCCGTGTCGCTGGCAGTGGGTTTCTGGATGGGCTACTCCGCGCTCGCGCGCCGCATCAGGCGCAAGTACGGCGGCATCAAGGTGTATTGACCTGATGCATTGACTTATTGCACGGGCCGCCAGGGTCATCAAGCCACGCCGGATATCGTGCGTTTATCGTCCCTTCCGTGAGACCTATCACGTCTTTGACATATCGTGATTTGCAGTCCTCGTTAGCGCGAAAAAGGGACCCAGGCCCGTGGCGCCTTTGATCCCAAAAGCCTAGACTCTCCGTGATGCATGACCTTCGCCGCAACGACTACGACGTTACGAATTCAGTCAACGTCAGCTCCACCCAAGCGGTGACCATTGCGGTGCGCGAGCTGTTCAACAGCGCGTGGCCCGGCGAGTCGTTCGACCGGGTCGCCGTGTCGTTCGATGAATTCGACAAGCTGTTCACCGGCCGCATGCCGGGCTACCACGGCGTCGACACTGTTTATCACGATCGTCAACACTCGCTCGATATGACGCTCGCGATGGCGCGTCTGCTCGTCGGCTATGAAACCACGGTGGAGCAGCGGCTGCGCTTCGGCGCCGAGCGCGCCGTCATGGCATTGGTCACCTCGCTGTTTCACGATGCCGGATATATCCGCGAATTCGACGATCAGCAGCATCGCAACGGCGCCGAATTCACGCTCTACCACGTCACGCGCGGCGCGCGGTTCCTGGCGCGATTTCTGCCCACCATCGGCATGGAGGGCTGGGTGCCGATATCGACGCGAGTCGTCCACTTCACGGGCTACGAAATCAAACTCGATCAGATATCGCTCGCCGATTCGCGCGACCGCAAACTCGGGCACCTCTTGGGCACCGCGGATCTGATCGCACAGATGGCGGACCGCTGTTATCTGGAGAAGTGCCGCGATCGCCTCTATCCGGAATTCGTGCTCGGCGGTCTGGCCGCCGCGACCGGCACCGACGGCGCGTTGCAGGTGCGTTACAGTTCGGGCTTGGATCTCCTGCGCCAGACCCCGGAGTTCGTGCGCGAAACCCGCGTGCGGCGCCTCGAGGGCGAGTTCGAACATGCCTATCGATACGTCGAACCGCTGTTCAACGGCAAGAATCCGTATTTGCAGGCAATCGACCGCAACATGGAGTATCTCGAACGGGTGCTGCGCGCCGAGCGCTGGCCCATGCTGCGGCGTAATCCGCCCTTGTTCACGGCGGGCGACAATCAATTAGGCCAGGTGCGCGGACTGATGTTGACCCATTTGAAGGCGCTCTGGGCCTGACCGGGACCGCGCCGGCGTCTCCCGCGCCGGGCTTCTAAGGAAGATCGATCGACGCGACGTAGCGCGCGTGCAGCTCATCGAGACGTGCGAGCACGAGTTCCTTCCCCAGCATCGGCGCGCTCACAAGCGCTTCCTCGAGCACCCCGGTCGTCAATTGCCGGCGCGCGAATTCCGCGATGGGCGCAAAGCTGAAATGCCACGGCTCGGGCGCGACCCCTGAAAGCTCGCCGCGGAACGGCCGGAAAAATCCGAACCGGGCCGCATGGGTCTGCAGCCACCCGGCGAGCGCAGCGAAAGGTCCCTCGGGCGCGAACTCGTCCTGCGTGAGCTGTATGCGGTAGCCCGGCGGGACCGCGGCGCTGCGATCGATGAGATCCACATCGGTGCCCCAGTGATGACGGCTCGCACCCGGCAGCGCCGACCAAAGGAGGATCGCGTCGACCCGCTCGATCGGCGGCAGCGCCTGCATATCAATGGCGCGGCCCGCGGCGTCGAACACTGCCTTCTCGCCGCTGAATTTTCCGTTCCAGATGGCAAGTTGCCGCGAAAAATCCCGGAAACTGCTCAGCGCGACGAGATCGATGCCGTCGGCGAGTGCCGCCCGGCGCAGATTGAGAAAGGGCGCCACCACCTCCGCATGCAGCGCGCAATTGGGCTCGCTCAGATCGGCAATATGAGTACGCGCCCGTCCCGTCAGTTCTGGGCCGGTCAATAGGCCGTCATTCACGACACGGCTTCGCGGCGTGCGGCAAGGTCGGCAACCTGGTCGAAGATCCGCGTGTAAGTGGCCACGTCCTGCGACCCGGACATGGTGTATTGGCCGTCGAACACAAAGGTCGGAACGCCGGTAATCCCCAACACGGCCGCGTGGCGCTCGGCGGCCACCACGCCGTCCTGGCCGGCGCGCAGCACCAGCGCGGACCGCACCTCGTATTCGGTCAAACCGAGCTCGACCCCGAGGCGCACGAGTTCTTCCAGGTCCCCGATATCGCAGCCCTCCTCGAAGTAGGCGCGCATGACCCGGTCGAGGACCGCGGCCTGGCGCCCGGACCGGGCCGCATGCGCAATCAACAGGTGGGACCTGCGGGTATTGGGAACCCGCTCGATCAAATCGAATCGGAATTCAATACCGCTCGCTTCGCCCTGGCGCGCAAGTTCGGCCAGCACTTCGCGAATGCGCTCCGGCCCGCCGATCTTGACCGCCCAGTGGGCGGCGCGGTCCACGCCGCCGGCCGGCAACTCAGGATTGAGCTCGAGCGGCCTGAACGTCACTCTCGGCTCGTACCACGGGCGGGCGGCGAGCGCGAGTTCGAAGCGCCGTTTGGCGAGAAAGCACCACGGGCAGGCCGTGTCGGAATAGATGTCAATGCGCATGAATTGGACTCATTCTAGCCGCATTGTAGCGGGGCCCTTATGGGGTTGGGCGTGAACGGGTATCATTCCAAAGCTGTGCCCAGTTTAAAGGGGCGCAGCTTCTAAGGGCGGTAGGGAATCAATGGCGCGAAGCCTGAAAACCAAGTATTTGTTGACCGCTCTTTGCGTGGGCGCGGTCCTCTCGCTATTGCTTGCCGGCATGGCCTATTACGAGCATCGGGTCGACGCCGTGGAAGTCAATGGCCTGACCTATGCGGCGGTCGCGCAAAAGCTCGAGGCCGATCTCGAGGAGAGCGCCGCCAGCCTCGCCGAAATCACGAGTTCCTCGCTGGTCCCGGCCTTGACCTCCGGCAACAAGACCGCCGTCGCGGCGACCGCCGGCCGCTTGCTGGATGAACGCGACATCGAGCGGGTCCAGGTGCTCGACGCCCGCGGCAACGTGGTGTTCGACGGCGGCAATCCGGCCGCTCAGCCGACCGAAGCCGGTCCGTACGTCTTGAGGACCGACATTCATTCGAACTCGACGTCGTCCACCGCTCCGCGCATCGGCAGTCTCGCAATCTGGATGAGCCGCGCCAAGATGCAGGAGACCCTCGTCAGCATCAAGACCCAGCTGGAAGGCCAGCAGGCCATGCAGATCAGGCGCATCCCCGGTGTGCTCGCAGGCATCACCCTGCCGCTGCTGGCGCTGGGGTTGGCCGGCGCGTGGCTGTTGGCACGCCGGCTCGCGAGCCCCATCTCGGCGCTGGTCAAGAGCGCAGACCGGATCGGCGACGGCGACTACACCCGTCCGCTCGAGGTCGCGCGCCACGACGAACTCGGCGATCTGCAATTCGCGCTCGAGCGCATGCGGCAGAAACTGAACGAAACCACCATCACCAAGAATTATCTCGACACCGTGCTCAACAGTCTGAGCGATGCGGTGCTGGTCACTTCACCCGATGGCATCGTCAAGAGCTGCAACGAGGCCACGCAGAAATTGCTCGGTTACCAAGAATCGGATCTCGTGGGCAAGCCCCTGGTGAGCTTCATCGACGATGTGCACCGCACCGCGTTCGACTTGGCGCACTCCGCGCCGGAGGCGCGCGAAACCGTGCTGCGCACGGCGAGCGGTCAGACCATCCCGGTGTCCATGGCCTCCTCGGCGATCGACTCGCAAGATCCCCAGTTCCAGGGCAACATCTATGTGGCGCGCAACATCACCGAGCGCAAGCGCGCCGAGCGCCGCATCCGCTATCTGGCGCGCTACGACACGCTCACCAAAATGCCGAACCGGATGCAGTTCCAACATTTGCTGCAGCAGGCCATCGCGCGCGCGCGCCGCAACCAGCGTTCGCTCGCGCTCTTGTACCTCGATCTGGACCGCTTCAAGGAGGTCAACGACACCTTCGGCCATGCCGCGGGCGATCGAACCCTGGAAATCCTGAGCGAGCGTCTCACCCGGAACCTGACCAAGGACACCGTCATCGGGCGCCTGGCGGGCGACGAGTTCGCGATGTTCATCGATGATCTGCCGGCGGACGTCGACAATCGCGCCGGCATCGGCGCCCTCGCCCGCACCCTGCTCGATGAAATCAGCCGCACGTTCTATGTGAACCAGCAGGAGGTGTACCTGACCGCGAGCGTCGGCGTCGCCATCTGCCCCTACGACGCCGAGAATGTGATCGATTTGATCCGCAACGCCGATGCGGCGATGTATCACTCGAAACAGAACGGCGGCAACTCGAGCGCCTTCTACGTGCCGGAGATGAACGCCGCCGCCGTCGAACGGCTGATGCTGAAGAGCAAGCTCAGGCGCGCGCTCGAGCGCGACGAATTGGTGATCTTGTACCAGTCCAAAGTTGACCTGCGCGACGGCCGCGTGGTGGGAGCCGAAGCGCTGCTCCGCTGGCGCTTGCCCGGCCATGGCGACATCTCGCCCTCGCAATTCATTCCCTTGGCCGAAGAAACCAGCCTGATCTTGGATATCGGCGAGTGGGTCTTGAATCGCGTCTGTTCGGACTACCGCGAGTGGCAAAAAACCGTGTCCCAGCCGGGCCGCATCGCCATCAATCTATCCCTGCGCCAGCTCAAGCAGGCGAGCTTCATCGCTCGCTGCCGCGCCGTATTTCGCAGGAATGAGGTCTCGCCCACCTGCTTCGAGCTCGAAGTCACCGAAACCACCTTGATGACCGACCCGAAACGCACCATCGGGCTTTTGAACGAGCTCTATGCCATGGGCTTGCACCTGGCGATCGATGATTTCGGCACCGGCTACTCCTCGCTCTCGGCCCTGCAACAATTTCCGATCGGCACTCTCAAGATCGACCAGTCCTTCGTGCGCGATGTGGCGGTGGACTCCGACGACGCGGCCATCGTGCGCACCATCATCGACATGGGCAAGAGCCTGAATCTCGAAGTGATCGCCGAAGGTGTCGAGGCGCCCGAACAGCTCGAATTCCTGCGCAAGCACGGCTGCTTCTACGCCCAGGGCCGACTGTTCGGCGAGCCCATGGCAGCGGGTGATCTGCTCGCCATTCTCGGCGCTCAGAAGAACGAGGGTGCCCATTACGCGAGCCTGTGCGCGCCGACGGTGCTTCGCCCGCTGCGACAGACGTCCTGAGCTTTTGATGGCTCGCGTGACGGCC
>Ga0209611_10010422_pt1 | contig 13696 bp, 9 predicted proteins | sample S1TSphgellanicum_3_FD_187693 | JGI IMG/M metagenome (GOLD analysis project Ga0209611, IMG submission 187693) | Host-associated microbial communities from peat moss isolated from Minnesota, USA - S1T2_Fc - Sphagnum magellanicum MG (SPAdes) (version 2) | ecosystem: Host-associated > Plants > Peat... | reverse complement strand
CATCTTTATTTTTTTTATTTTTTTGGTATTTCATGTCTGGCAATAAGAATGTGCTACTAATTTGCTTGTAAATAATCTTACAATTATTGCTTTTGGGTTGGGTTGCAACTGACCACATGACTTGGTTAGAACTTGGTGGGTACCTATCAGGCTAGTGTCAGCTAAATTATAGTATCAAAGGGAAAAATGATGAATACCACCTCTTACGTACCAAACAAGAAACGTCCAAAAAGCCAAAAGGCCAATTATATGAACATATATACCTATTATAAAATTTTATGGCTACCCAAGGCTAAATAAATTAAATTTTTATCGCGATAGTTTTTGGCAATCTATTTCTTATTTCTCATGAAACAATACCAAGCCAAAAATATTTATTTATTTGTTTATACGGAGCCAAAATTTGGAGAGAAGCTGGGAGTAACTTATTGGGAGGACTCTTGGCCTTCTCCTTTGAAAGTGGTTATTTTATTTTTCCAAATTTTCTGTCAAGTGTATTTTTTTTTCACCTCTAAAAACAAATAATCGCCCTTTCAAATGGGTTTCTTTTTTCCAATTTTACTGATATAAAACATTTGGCGAAAATTTCCCAAAAAATAACCTAGAGGAAAACCCCCCAAAAAAATCCAAAAGTTCAAAATTTTCCCAATTGAAAGAAAAAAAAATTCCCCATTCCGCTTTTAGTTTCCTAAAAGCAATAATTAAACTGACCGGCTATCTCCGGTCACCTGGTGGCTATGGCGTCTATAATACTACTACTTCTCTCACGGGATTTCGTAGTAAAGCGGATCAGGACGTCGATGACGTGACAAGCCGTGGGTAAAGAAACGTGGATAAAGCACTCATTATGACCTATTGGGTTTAGGCCCTAGCATACCTACTAGGAGACACCTCAGCCAAGTAGGTACCTACTACCTACCTCTCGTATGGGAAACCATATACACGCTATATGTATACCATATAATTAATTATACACGCTAAAAATACATCATACTAATTACACGCTCTGATTAATATAGGAAGCAATAATTATATATAACTTGTGAAATGGTATAAATGTAAATCATTTACACTTACATATTCACATTTTTTTTCACTTACATTATTTATTTATTTATTTATATTTATTTCTACTAGGTAATGTAAGTGAGTCAAATACACCTACACAGTGTCATGTAAATGTAGACTCTACAAAGTGAGAGCTTATGTAACTTTCACCACTTGACCCAATCATTGTAGTTGGCCAATGAAAAACAATCATCTATTGGTAACAATCATTCGTCTCACAGGTGCTCTTGCAGAGAGCATGGGGAACATGTGCAGTTTTACTAGCCCAAAGAAAGATTCAGAACGTTTTTTCTGTACATTTTCATCCAAAAAAGTACTGTAAACGCCAATTATTTACTATTGACGATGGCCATCTCTTAGAACATCCCCAGTGGTGCTCAGTAGGTGACCCCGCCAAAATATTTCTCACATGCAAGTTTAGTTTTTCTGTTTTTTGCAACCCCACCCATAAAACTGAAACCAAGACTACAAATGTTGGAGACTACTAAAAGCAAACCACCTGGACGAATCATTATGATTGGTCAATCAGAAATAGGTCAGATCATATTATTAGCTCTGCCCATAGGGAAGGGACTACACATCTGAACATGATTTGGGGATGTACTTTTGACTTTCTCGTTAACAGATGAGAAACTGACAGGTGACCTTGAAATGTTATTTTCATGTGGCTGGAGTTTTCATCATATGGATGATTTGCATTACCTATATGGGTTAAAGTTTTGAAAAGAGGGTAACTCGAGACCCAGGCAATAAACTCTGATCTGGTTTAGGGTTTAGGGATGGCAGATTTTTCTTCTTGTTTTTTACTTTCTTCTTGTAACTTTCTAGTGTACAACATGAAATGTTGTTCTTGTTACTATTATTTTATTTATTTTTGGTTTTGGAAGGGCAAATTTAGAATTGGAAACATTAGCCAAGTGTTCAATGGTTTCAAGAATCACAAGCTGTTGTTGGGCTCCAACCCTTTAAGCAAATTGTAGGTCAATCAGGAAATTAAATTACCAAAGATATGATGCCATAGAACTTCCACAATGCATGTTCATGTTTTAATTGCTATAAGTTTTTGATAGAGGTGGTAGTTGTTGTTCTAATGTTTTGTCATGGTAGTTGTCCTTGCACACAAGAAGTTCCATACTTAGTATACGTACTACCTACCTCAAGATAGAATTTGTCTCCATGGGTGCAAGAAATAGAATTTTTAAAAATATCTATTGTTTGCCTAAACCCAATTTCCAAAGGGGTTGCCATTTACTCTCTAGTTGAGAGTTGAACAACATAGTAGCCAAATCATTCACTTAGAAAAGAACAAAAAATTGTCACATGATCTACATTTCTTCCAAAAATATTGGAGCCATGCTAGTCATTTTCCAAAAAATAAAACATAAACATTCTACCTTACACATTAGCTTCAATTAATGTCTCATGTATACCTCAAAAACTTAAATTTGAGAAAAATTTGCCATGATTAGATTTTTATTTTTGACACTCTTGTAAAACATAAATTAACAAGGTTCATAAAAGGGTAACAATTTACAAGGACATATAATCATGATGTGGTTTGTCTCCAATTTACTTTTAAAAACTAGCACCAAATGAAGAACTCATTGTTTAGTTTACTTTGCACAAATTGATTTAATTTTTCAAACTTTATTTCAATTTTATAAAAGCACACATGTGACCACACACACACAACAAGAAGGAAATAGAAATATAAAAGGAAACTAAAAAGTTCACATAATTCTTATCTTAGCATCTTATCAATAGTTAATATTTTTCATTAACTCAACTACAACTCGGCAATGTTGTTTTTGTTTCATTGGCATGCCAATTAAATGATGAACATCCATAACAAGATGGAGGCAATGAAGCAATTTTCCATAAGAAGTGCAACCATCCTTATCTTATTTTTATTAACTAATGAAGAAATATGATTATTTGCAATTTATTATTTGTTTATGGACAACAAAATTGAAAGCCTCAACTTGAACTCAACAAACAACTCAAATAAAACCTATATAATGGGACAAAAAAAAATCAAATCACCAAATTTACACCCATGATTTAATTTTTATTTACCCTACATATCCACAACCTCCCTCCCCATATTTTTTTTCAACTACACCTTTCAAATACAAATTTTTGTTTCAGCCCATCAATAATTCCCAAAACCCTAATTTTAAGTTCTACAATTAACAAAACATTGTAGTTCATTCTCTCTTTAAAAGCTTCCTTTAGCCAAGAAACCCTAAATTACAAAAAGGTTCAACCCCTTTGAGAACTCCCAGCCCTTAAACAAGATCTATAATTCAAATAAGGTGGTCAAAATTGACATGAATGAAGGTTTTTACATTGTTTAACATGTCATGTCACATCGTGACAACATCATTTTATGTCATTATTCAAAAAATATATCATTAAAATTCATGAAATATTTTAATATATTATTAAATATATACTCAAATATTTTTAGATACTTTTGGTCGAGTATTCAAAATGGATGTGATTTAAACCTACAACACAACATTTGTGACAAGATGTGATGTGATCTCACATCATGTGATAACTATAATCTTAGAAAACATTTTTTTTTCATTCCCATCTTTCATTTTCTCTTCAAAACCATAAAAATATTCTCTCATATCATACCTCACAAACAATATATTTCATTTTTGTCACATTCCACATTACTTGATTTTAGTCTTGTTCACCCAACAACCAAGCATTGGCCCCATCATGCTTTGCAACCATCTTCTTCTAGAATTCACAACTCACCAACTATATATCACTGTTAATGGTATGTGCATGGTATAAATATTAAACAAATTGTCAACTTTACATATCATAATAGTTTGAGTATAACCAAGTTTATAATTCTTAAATTATGGTATGAATATAAGTAATGAAGAAACCAATACAATCAATTGTGTGAGAAACACATTCCACTTTAAGATATTTTCCATTTGAACTTTTGATAATCATTTAAAAAATAATACACATTGCAATTGGGATCAACCATACATTTCCTAATTCATGGCACCATGATTTGGAACATGTTGTCTATTTTTTAACAATAACATGTTGAAAATAAAGTGTTAAATTATAAGGTGTACAATCATTAGGCAAACATTAAATAATAGCAACAAGTTAACTGTGGCATTGGGTTTGACAAATTTAATTTAGTACAATGCTTAACATGAAAAAAATTCAAATTGTTTTTACTGTACCTACACAATGATTAACAATGTAAACATCTTTCTTACACAACAATTTGAAAGAAAAAAACATTTGATGTAATTGTTAGAATCCTCCCTTCAACCCAAAGGTCCAAGATTCAATCATTTTCCCAAATTTTTTGCCAACAAATGAAATGTATAGAAAAAATTACATAGAACATTTAAATGATTTAAAAAAGTTAGTTGCCTTTAGGAAACAATTTCCTTGGGGAAAAGAAGATTAAGTGCCAATCTTAAACAAATTGCCCTAAGAAATAATGTAAGTTTTCCATGAAGCAAAATGAAATTCCTAAGGAGCAAAAAGGTTCCCCATGGAATAAAGGAATTACCTTGAAGGACAACTTTCACAAGGAATAAAAAAAATTCCCTAAGGAAAAGGACAACTTCTTTAAAACACAATGAATTTTTTTGGGGGAAATGCCCAAGTTCCTTAGGGAAACATATATTTTGAATATTTTTGCAACCATAATCATCTCATGTTCATTTTTATATAGGTTTATAACCTTTCATTAAAAAGGTTTTGAAGAATGCTACAACTTTGTAATTTAAAGCATTTCAATTAAAATTCGTATGAAAAAATTATGATCACACAAAAATTCGAATGCATTTGCTCCCTAGGGAACATGGTTGTTCCTTGAGGCAACTTAAGCCCTTTTCTCCTTAAAGGCCATGGTTGTTCCCTAACATAACTTAGTTTTTTTCTCTTTGGGGGACATGGTTATTCTTTGGGGCAACTTATAACCTTTGTCCTTAGGGTACATGATTGTTTTTTGGGGCAACTTAAGTCCCTTCTCCTTAAGGCACATGAAAAAATCTTTGGGGTTAATCATGTGTTCAAGGAAACAAGGGCTTAAGTTTCCTAAGGGAGCAACCATGTTTACAAAGAAACAAATGTGTCATAGATGCTAACGCCATGGAGTTCATTCATACAAATGTTCATCCATAATTTGTAATGAAATTGTACCAATTTTTTAATTTAGTTTCAATTTATTCTTAATTAGCCTCGAGTTAAAATTTTGTTCATTTTCAATTAATTTTTAATTCACTTTTAGTTCATTTCTAGTTAATTTTTAATTAACTTTTAGTTCACTCTTAGTTGAGTCTTAGTTCATTCATAATTTACATATGGGTACACATGGGCCACAAATGGGTGTACATGAATGAACATGGGCCACATGTGGGTTGGAAGTTGAGAAACTTTCTCGAGCTAGGTGTCCAATAGGTATAAATATAAGTGAAATTCCCATTACTTTTGGTTAGTTCAACACTTGTTTTGGATACGTATTCTTATCATAGCTTTGTTCTATTTCTTTTTTGCAATAAAATCTTGTTGGATTATTGTTTCGCACATGTCATATTCTTGTTCTTGTTCTTCTTGTTTCATGATTTGGATTTGGATTTAGGCATGCCCTTGTTTTTATTTAGGTTAAAAAATCTTATAGTCTTGTTTGTTTTATGCCCATGATAGTGAGAACTAAACGTTAATCTATCATGTTTCTTTTTGGGAACTTTCAATCTTGTTTAGCATACATGTGTCAACATAGAAACTATGGTAACTTAAGGTGCATTCACACTTGGTAGTAGGGACTTTAAGGTTGAGTCCCCTAACACCATGTTAACCATTTAGGACTTAGACTTAATTACCATGAAAATTTTATGTTAAATTAACATTCATTTAACATTAAGTTATGGCCCATTTAACAATGGGTGCCACCTAGGATGCCACCTAGATTTTCATTTAGCACTAATTTAACATCAAGTGTGAATGCACCATTATTGGACAAATACCTTGTTAAGCATATTTGGTAGTCACAAAATGTCAAAGACTATATCTTCTATTATTTATAAGGTAATAATAATGTTTGGTGGATATAACAAATGTTTATTTTGGAAACCAAAAGCATAATTTGATCAAAAGATGGGTGGTGTGAACTCAAGACTCATATTCAAGTTCCAACTTTAGGTGGCCTTTTATAAGGAATTCTAAAAACAAACAAAAAGGTGATTATAGAAGTTCTCTAATTTAGGATTGAAAAGAAATTTAACATCCCAAACCACTCCATAGGTCTAGACAAACCCCCAAAGTCACATGGGTTGGCCCCATGGGTCCTTCATTATTTTTTAAGGCATGGCAAGGTAGGAATTATGAACAACTTTCCGAAGAAAGGCTGAATAGTTGCATTTACCTTAAGTTTTCTCTAGCACCATGATAGAACTGGAAGAACTAATATGAGTTTGGAACATGGGTTGAGATTCCTATGAGATGAATAATTGAGGAACCAAGATGGGTCAAGGTGGAATTGTCATAATTTCATAAAAAGTTAACTTTGACCTTAATTTCATAAGTACAAACATTTGAACTATTACAATTTTCCCAAGTAGGGTTTCTTCTTATGTTTAAAAATTTGTAGCACAAATGGCAAGGTTACACTAAGAAGGTAAACCTTTATTAATATTTAGAATAAAAATTAGTATGATGTAGGTGGGCTATAATATTACAATGACAAAAGTGTAAATTGGGTGATAAGTTTTGGATTGCAAAGGATTTTGGTGGCTCCTACTTCAACATCCATGTGTACAAGAGTTGGCCCAAAGCATGTAAAGATGATCAAATTTTAAGGTTCCAAACAAATGTGTTATGCAATTTGGTGACATGTGACAATTATGAGAGTATAAAAGTCTAACTCTAAGCTTTTGTAGGGTATTTGAACCCTAATCACAAGGATCCCACCCATTGCAACACAAAATACATGTAATAGCTAATAATGTTCGTACTATCATAAACAAAAGAACAAAACATGATTGTGCAAATGCAACCATATACATTTTTTAACTCCAAACTACAAGTTCAATGCTCAAAGCTCACACATTCACTCCTATCCTAATTAATTCATCTCCATCATTCCAAACTCTAATAGCAATTTGAAAATGAGAATTTTCTTTAGTGAAAAACTCTTAAACAAACATGTGTATGGCAATATCCAAATGCCCAACCAATTGATTCCACAACTTGGATTGAATTTTGTAAAAATTAGAGTTGAAAATGTTTGTTCATCTTCCACATTGCCAATGACTTGAATAATGACTAGTTCAATGTGTTTCATGAACTCAAAAAAGATGAATAAGGTGAAAGCATAATAAAATATAAAAAATCGGTTGATGAATTAAAGGTAAATTAAAAAAATGAAACAATTTGTGACATAAGTACAAGAAAATAAATTCAAAATAAATTCAAGCTTCATTATGAAATCATTTTTCTTTGCATTGAGTTTAATACAAATTGATTACAAAATTTGACAAAAAATTGAATAATAAAAATAAGAACAAGTGCTTTTGAAATTAACTAGTCAAAATGGCATTCAAAAGTATTTTTTCATTAGAAAAAATAATGAGATAAATATGTATTAAGTTAAAATACAAAGATCCTTGTATATTCAAACAAGGAATTGAAAAAACCTATATTTTTTCCATGTTATAACATATTTCACACATACTTGAAACAAATGGTATTCTATGAAAATTAAACCTCAAAAGCTATTTGCATTAAAAAAAACCTATTTTCAACCTACTTTATGGTGCGAAATTTGAAAATTAATGCATAATAATGAAGAAATATCTTGTTTATCATTCATGTAAAAAATTGAATGTATGACATTTTTATGTTGAGTTTCATTGCTATCAACTTAACAAATAAATTGCATAGGTAAATTGTTTGTATATTTTATCTTATTTTGACTCAATAGCCAATATATTATTTGTGACAAGTTAATGCCACAATTTGATCATTCAATTTTCATCCATAGGTTCTATCATGGCTTTAATAGCTTAATTTTCATAGTTAGCTTGAAAAAAGAAATATGTAAATTTAAAAATTGCCTCAAAAGTGGGGCAAAAACCTAGATGCCATCATTACCAACTTTATTAGATGTACAATAATGTTTTTTGATCAAAATCAAATGGTTTACAAATGTGGATTCACAATTTGGTTGTAATCAATACTATGGGCAAATAATCCCAAGAGCATTCATTAGCATATTTATCTTGGACATGATATGGAAACCTTTGGTCCAATTCAAACACCAACAAATCACATGCAAAGGTGCATTGGACTTTCACATCTTTGATTGCTTTATCAAAACCATCTTGAATAATTGCATGAGGGTTGCTAATTAAGGAATCAATAAAGTCAACCATGTGAGATTGTCTAATGATGTTGAAAGCCAAGTGTTATGTGCCATCATTTAGGTCAATCATCCAACTTTGGTTAATCCTACAAGATCGATTTGCAACAACATCTCTGAACTCAAGAAAGTCCTTAGGCCGAAGTAAAATGTTGGATCAATGTACATTAAATATATGAATCAAATTGGTAGACTTTTATAAAATGTAGTCACACATGAAAACATCCTTGGCTTGCACAAACTTCATCAAACCATGGACAAATTCCAACATAGACAAAACACATGGCAAGCTTGAGATTATACTAACATCACAAAAATTCATGAAATTGACCTTGGTTACCTCCACACACCCATTATTATAGGGAGTGGAGTACATATCGGTGAGTGTACACAACTTCCCGCACAATATGAGCTTGATCAATGCAGTGCAGTTGAGGTACTCTCTTCTTCTTCTTCCAGACACAAAAAACACTGCGCAGATTTATCGAAGTTCTTCTCGCTTCAAGATCCACAACGAACACTGCAGATTTGCCGAAGTTCTCTCTTAAGATCTACATCAAACACTGCAGATTTGCCGAAGTTCTCTCTTAAGATCTACATCAAACACTGCAGATTTGTCGAAGTTCCTTCTCTCTTCAAGATCCACAACAAACACTGTAGATTTGTCGAAGTTCTTCTCTCTTCAAGCTCCACAACAAAAACTGCGAATTTGTCGAAGTTCCTTCTCTCTTCAAGATCCACAACAGACACTGTAGATTTGTCGGAGTTCTTCTCTCTTCAAGCTCCACCACAAACACTGCAAATTTGTCGAATTTCTTCTCTCTTCAAGATCCACTACAAACACTGCATATTAGACGATTCTTCAGAACTGGTTCAGGAACGTCTAGTACTGAGTCTGACAATATCGCAGCAACTCAGGATGGTTGCAATGAGATACCTCGTACATGCATGCATCGGATAGATCAGTTTGTATCTCCACCTCGTCGTCCGCAGATCTTCGTGTTGATCTCCGGGGGTTCTTGCTGCACTGCATGTTTGATTACTGAGCTCCATTGAATTCATCTACGTTGCAGGTATGTTGTGGCAGTGAACGGAATAATCTGCGTGTATTCTTTTCTGGAATCTTGGCTTGCTGTATGGACGTTTGTTCGAGGCAGTTTGGTCCTTCCTGAAACTTTCCAAGTGTGGTTCGATTTTGGACACGATCAGGTAATGCACGAAGTTTGTACTTGAAACGGATTCAATATGGAGCAAAGTTTTCCAAGAATTTTTTTTTTCTGAAGTTCTTAATTTTCTTGCTCGATGATGATCTAGCTGAGTGCTCAAACTTCGTCTTGCAACCCTAAACTTTTTCTCTCTAGATATATATATGCAAGCTGATCACTTCACAAGTGCTTTGATTGCTGATTGATACACAGGGCTTTGCCTACCTTCTCTTCTCAGCGAGCTCTGTAGGCGTTGCAATGGCCCAGTTTCTACAAACAGGCACCGTTTCGATCCTTAGCTCTTACGATTGTTCGGATGCAAAAGCATTCTGTAATCAAGCGAAATTGGCAATCTCACTGGGATTTGGAGCTTTCTTTTTCCTTGCTTTATCTTCCTGCATCACAGGATTGAGAGTAGCAAGATGGTGGCTGTCGTAACAACCCATGATCGCCGCCATTTTGTTCCTGCACACTAACGACGAAATGGGTAAATTTGGAACGAGCAAGACAATGTGGTGAGGTTGTGTTCTATCTACCTTTTCTCAGATTGCAGTTTGCTCACATCCCTGGGTTCCCTCTTCCCACAAATTGTGTGTTCAGTATCACAGGGAGCTTGATCATCACATTGAAGATCAAATCAGATATATGAAGACTTCATCTATATGCATGTATGTGCTTCCACCTTCTCTAGTGCAGCACCAGTTAATTCCTGCAAATCAAGGACAGCGTCCACAGTAAAAGGTGGATTTTGAGTAAATGGAGTTCAGAATCTACTGAAAAACATTTCTTCTGAGTTCTGAACATTGTGGGCCTGGACGCAACTCTTTGTGAGATCAGAAATGACAATGGGGAGAAGGTGGCAAGAAGATTTGCACAAACTTGCAGAACTCTGGAGTGACATGGTCTGTTTATTTCCCTACTCTCCAGAGTTTTAAGGAGCAAACCTTAATAAAACAGAAATCAATTATCTGTACTTCAGCAAATCTATATGCATGTACATCACTGAAAGCTACATCCTATTGAATCATGGCTGGTAATCTGATAAGACACTATGACTTGCTTTCTTAACAAAGACCAACAACAAGGAATAAGAAATAAGCCTGGAAATCTTGATTGAAAGAATTCTGATGCAAACACAATAGAGTGTTCAGCCATTTCATCTCCCCATCAATTCTTGATACCAGTAATGCAGTTAATTTTCTCCTTGGGTAGGGAGAACATGTGCAAGTCATAACTACAATCAACAACCTCCAACATCCATGAGCAGCATTTGACAAGGAGCTTTGCATGAATGGAAGCTTTCTTGCATTTCATTGGCAAATTTCTTCATGCTTAGAACATAGAAAGGAATCCAAAAAGCTATGAAGCATCTATGACAGTGTGAGATGGGACTCATACAATTTGTCGAAGAGTCTCAATTTTCTGAATGTGGGAAGCCCCTCCAGCCTGTAAGAAAAGCATGCACTTGGCTGGCAAATCTGGCTTTGGCAACATATATAAGCAGAAGGACAAAAGGGATCCCCTCTCTGATGTCAAGAAGCATTGGTTGTTGCACAGTTCTTGCTTGGAAAAATTGCCAGTGAAGTTTTGCTAAGAAAAATGCTCCATATACTTCAGCATCACAGTGCCAAACATCACTTCATAGAGCAGTCACAGCGCCAAACGTCAGTTCATAGATCAGTAAGAACTTACAGAACCAGGAAGAAAGAACAACACATAGCAAGAAAAGAAAAACATCAACATGTGCAGTGTGAACAAAAGTTACAATCTCTCACTTGTTCAGGGACAATTGACAGTAACATGTATGATAGTGTCTTCTCCACTATCACAACCTCCCCACTGGCTTCAGCAGCTCCCTATAGTGGGTATAGGCCAACTATACTATCTACCTACCTATGTACCTAGGTAAGTAGGTAGGAAATAGGTAGTAGGTAGATAGTAGGTACAGTAAGTTCCCAATACCTAGCACCTACCTACCTACCTACCTACCTACCTAGATACCTACTTATTTATTATTACCTATATTTTTTCAAATCATAAAATTAAATAAAAAATTGATGCCTGGAATATAATTAAAACATTCAAGTTGGGAGTTTTGCTCAAAGGTTTATTTAAATGAATATCTTCTTTGAAGTTTTTGACATTAAATAATAAAATATATTCTTATTAATGATATCCAAAGATTTTCAAAAGAAATTCACATGCCCCAAAATGGCATTGTTTTTCATGTTTCCATGTGATGGGTAAGAAAGAATATAAAATTTGATATTTATTAATTTATCAAAGTATTTGGTCATACAACTTGGAATTTTTTAATAATTTATATTAAATCACATTTAATGAAATGGAAAGAACATTAAAAATAAGACTAAAATTTACTACTCACAATAAAAGTTGATAAAATTATGAAATTAAAAAAAAAATTGTGTATAAGTTAATAATTATGACATTGAAATAATTTTGTTACTTTTTGTAAAATTCTAAAATGTTGTAAATAATATTATATGTTTCATAAATATTTTTTTAAAAAATATTTTTTAATAATTACAAATAAATATCACACAACATTTATACAATTTTGATTGATTTTTTATATTTTAAAAGGCAGGAAAATTATATATATACCAAAAAACCCATGTTTATTTCAAATATGTTAAATTACAAATCGCTTTATGAAAAAAAATAAAAAAATTCAAGGTATCATTGTTGTTGAAATGTATGAAATCTAGTGAAAATCAAATGCATTTGCAAACAAATTACTTGATATTTTGATTTTAAATTTTCTTATAAATGTGTAGATTTTGGAAAAATATTTAAGAATGAAATTTATTTATTTTCATTTGGACAAAGTATGAAAAAAACGATAGCAGTCAATGTTGGTTATTTTTGTATGGGATCAAAGATGATGTGAGATAATTTTGTAAATTTATCCTTTATCCTTTGTTAACAAGTTGAATTTTGAATTATATAACTAGATGAAAAAATATTAGTTTACACACAATAATGCACTAAATATATTCAAAGTGCAAATATTATTTGTGATGAACCAATATAAAAAGCTTATCACCAAAAAATAAATAGGATTTTATTTAATTACATACTTAGGCCTACCTACTTACCTATGTCTACCTATTTAAACGGCCTATATTTAAGTTTAATCTAATGGCTTAACTTTAGGTGCAACCTAGGAAAGGACATAATGTAGGTTCCTATAATAAGCCTAGGTTGCTTAAACTTAGTTTAGACACTTAAACTTAAGCTTAATTACCTAGGCTATAAGTTTTAAATTCCTAGACTTAAATACTTAGTTTTAAACCTAGTTTAAGTTTAACTTAGGTCATTTAATTTTAAGCCATGTGGCATAACCTAATCGACTAATGCTTAAATGCCATGTCACCTAGCCTAGGGGGCCAATGTTTGAATGTCATATGGCATAATTTGGGTGGTTAATGTTTAAATGCCACGTGGCATAACTTGGGTGGCCAATGTCTAAATGCCACATGGCCTAACATAAGTGGCCAATGTTTAAATACCATATGGCATTTGACAAATCAAAACTATGTTTGACCAATTAATTAAGTTTGACCAATCACCTTAATGATCACCACATGAAAAAACTTTTCAAAAGACCCAAAGGTGGGTCCCAATGACGCACTCCCAAGTCCCGGGTTGAACCCACTTGAAGGTCCAACTATGTTGAATTGCGGAAAATTGGGACTTGAGGGGCGCTCCCGACTTCCAGCACTAAAGAGGGGTAGAGGGGCGTGCTAAAAGTCTCGGGATTAAACTAGGAACATGGACTAGAAGATCAAGCATGAATCTGCATCCAAAACCAACCACAAGAAGGTTAGTTCACATTCGGGAACACCCTAGGGTGTTGGGACAAGCCACGGGCAACTTGGACTATTTGACTCACCACGGCCGGACTCAGGAGAAGCCACCACCTTCCCCCATATAGTATTCTCTGCATCTCACCGCCGAAGCTACATCCAAATGGCTCTTTTTCCTG
>Ga0209611_10010421_pt1 | contig 13698 bp, 8 predicted proteins | sample S1TSphgellanicum_3_FD_187693 | JGI IMG/M metagenome (GOLD analysis project Ga0209611, IMG submission 187693) | Host-associated microbial communities from peat moss isolated from Minnesota, USA - S1T2_Fc - Sphagnum magellanicum MG (SPAdes) (version 2) | ecosystem: Host-associated > Plants > Peat... | reverse complement strand
TCAAATTGTCCAGATCAGCCCAATTTTTAGACTTACGTATTTTACACATTATTTTAGTAAGGTCAATTTTTATGTTCCCTTCTCATGAAATGTACTCAGATTCTTTGTATTCATTCAGCTTGTGCAGTTTTAAGGTTTGGGTCAGTATGTCAAACCATGCACACTGACTCTGATTTCATGCTTAATCCATGCTATGGATAATTAGCATGCACAAGATGTAAATGAGAAGTGAAATGGGTTAGAAAAATGTGGAAGTATTTTTGCTCACTTGTATTGTTTCATGCATCCTGTCTCTCTTGTTTATGAGCCATATAACTGAATAATGAAGTTTCACTATGCAACTTATTTGGTGATGGTCTGTGGGGGACGAAGGATTGGGAGGAATGTGCAGGTATGAATGAGGAGCAAGAACATGGATATGGAATTCTTTTTCGATCATTGTCTTTCCATAGGAAACCTCCGCAGTTACATCTTTTCAACATGAGTGACAATGCTGGCAATCACCTTCTTCAGGTCAGTAACTCTATATAAACAATTTGGTGTCCCTTAATTTTGGGAGTGTGTCTTCCTGTGTATTGTATCTAAACCCCACACAATTGGATAGTTTGTTACCAAATAAATATATTCTCTAATTGTCTTGAATTCTCATTCCTCATTGTCTGTTCTTTTGTTATTACTCACATGGATAAGTATAGTAATAATTGTGTTTTTGTTTGTAAAAAGCTCTATGTTTCTTCAGTTTTCTTTGAGTTTAATTCCCCAGTTGGTACATATGTGATCTCAGATCTTGCCCAATGAGAACTTCTTAAATCTCATCATTCTTGTAATAAGGCTCATAATTTTAGTGGTGGAAAGTGTGGCCTTCCTCTTCTGTTTCTTTGTGATGTCTGGAAGTTTCATAAAAATCTGATTAAACTAAGATTTATTTGTGCAGCCAGTTCCACATCCCTTAATGAAGGTTCTTAGTGGCTTAGTTCTTTCTACAAAGCTATTTTTCCCACAGTTAAATACCTTTGGGTGTCAAAACTCAAAAAGTTTAATGTTCCTTCTTTTTGTAGTTGGATTCTTAACGACTCTACAGGAGCAGTGGAAGTGATATAATTCCTTACTCTTTTGAGAACAAAAGTTGATAAAGCTTCTCCATTTTTGTTTCAATTGTTTGATTTTTCAACTCGATACACTAAGATAGACCTGACAGATCTTAAAGATTGTATGAAAGTTCTGATTAATAAAGTGTTTAATCAGATGTTTAAACTTCATCATTATAAGTTTTTGTTGGTTCAAAGCTTCAGGTATTTGTGGCTTAAGAACAAAGAAGAAATAAGTTTGTTTGAAACTCTACATAGCTTTAAAGTTGTGGAGGCTTCAGACATAATCTCTGAGCTGGATTTGTTGTTACATAATTTGTTCTTCTAGACAATTGTGTTGTCTATTCAGCTAATTTATATCTTTTTTCTATGAGTTCAATTTTCTCAAGCACCTCTTGAAGCACCTGTCCTGTTCTCCTTCATAGATTATCCATTGTTTGTAGGTTTGTGGATGATCTTTTTGTTCCTGACTTTCCAGACTTTGAGAGTTCTATGTACCTAAACAAGATTCTTTTGGTGTGGCATATCCCCAAAAACATCTCGTGAGTTGAACTGTACTTCTAAAGGCTTCTCTTGTAACTCCTTTGATCTAGCTGTGAAGCAAATTCATCAAGGTATATCCTGTGATATCTTTGATAAAGTTCTCAACCAGAATATATAGGTATCAGCACGATTTGTATGCCTCATGGTCATTCCAATATCTCTATTACTGCCAAGTTTGGAGTCATCAATAGTCCATTTTACAGGTTTTTGCGGCTTTGTAGTTCTAAAGCTTTCTTTGTCTCTCAGATGGCCAATCTTATTGTCTGAAGAATAAAGGCTACCCTCCGTTAAAGAGGATTAGAGGGTTGCTCATATTTGGTGCTCTTGCTGCTATTTACATTTTGTGGTCCTCACAAGAGGCATCTTTGTTGGACATTGTTGATCATGCTTGTGGAATTTTCACTCCTGGAGAGGTGGGTTTGGCTTATCTGACTTTGATAAGAAGCTTCCAATTTTTTTCAGTTTGGATTTAGTTGAAAGGAGTTGTTTATGGTGTGTTGCTAACTTCAAAACTGCTGGAGACTGAAGATGGGTCTTCTTAACACTCTGGTTGTAGTTTGGACAGTCCACTTCCAGAGGTGGTTACAGAGGTGGGAAGCTTGCATAAGATGTTGTGTTTACCTGAACATGGATTGGTCGCAGTTGGGCAGGACTTGATCATGGATGAAGCAGATGGATAGGGGACCACCAAGCTTGGGGCCTCTTTCAAGACCTCTTCTGGTCACTGAATCGTAGGAGGATCTCTTCCCCCTCTCTCCAACTCCATTGATGTCAGGTGCAGATCTTCTTTGTTTGAGAGATTTATTTCCTTCAGATACCAGATTGCTGAAGGCAATTATTATTTAAGAATGTTTCTCGTCCTTATGGTTTACCTGATGAACTGGTTGAGATTCTCAAGGTTAGAAGGCATTGCAGTGCCACCATCCCAAGTTACACAAAGGTTTAGTGCTTTAAAACAATAAAGTTTGTGCTCTGCAAGTCTTGCTGTTTGTTTAAGTACTTACTCTCTCATATGGGTGAATATGTTGCAGGTTGGGCCTGTCAAGTACATGGAAGTCATCAATACATGCAAACCTAATTTATGGGCTAGCTTACCTGATGAGGTTCTTGTATGGGTGTCAGAAAAGCGAAACCACATGTCAATTAGTTGCACCTTACAATGGCTAGACCATTGCCTTTCTCTGTCAACTGTATATCATATTACTTTGCTTTACTCCTTTAGAGCCTTTTATCTTGCATAATTTTGTATCATGACCTCTTCTGGGTATATTGAAGCTGACTGATGTGATTCATAATCTGGGCAAAGCAGGACATGGGGTGTCTGGGCGTTGTGGTTGGAAGAAGCAGTGTTGAGCAGCAAACACACTCTGCTCAGCAAATGGCAACTCCCAATGTAGCAGGTGCACCTTGTTTTTTGTCTACCATAATATTAGCAACAAGGGAACAAGCCCGCTTCATTCCTCCTTTCCAATATTTCCCAAAATGTCTAAGCATGGTATATTGCTCCTTGTCATAAACTGTTGTATCACTTGCCAACACCAAGGTCATCAAAAAGCCAAAGTGTCGATGCCTAGTGTTAATGCAAGTTCATTCTACTTCAACAAAAATTATGTACATGCTTACAATGAACGTCTTCACACCACCAATGACCGCCCATCTATTTTGGACCAACTCCAAGTACATGTGCCCTTTGAAAATAGACAAAAATTCATGTAGTTTGTGACTATTTTTCATCTTTTTACTCATGGACTTCCCATGATAGATTATAAAGACCTAAAAGATCTATTTCAGCTTTTGAAAGTCAAGAGTGTTTCCAAAAAACATTAGTCTAACACGGGGATGGTAGAGGACATGCATGTTGTATTGTTGTAAGCTACCAAAGCAACATTGTTTTGCCCACTGAACCAACTTGGCGGTCATCACCTTATCAAATGTCCCTCTAGTGCATTGGAAGGTATCTTACAAAACATGTATGTTTGTTTTTTTCATAGTTTGAAGTTTTTTATAAAATTCCAAAATCTTGCAAATCTTTTCAACACCAAAGGCAATAAGATTTTACAAAATGTCAAAAGCCACTGGATCTTGATGCTTTTTCCTTCAAAAATAATCTATTCTAAGTACCGGCCTCTCATTGTGAAGATGAATGCTAAAAGTCCAAAAAATAATACTGCTAGCAAAAACTTGAGTGCTTTATGTGACATGGAATTGATTTTGGGGTTGCCATGTTTATTGCCATTATTTGAATGTGTCCATAAGCTAATCAAGATTGCGCAAGGACAAGATGTTTTTGTATGCGATCTTGTGGAGGCTATCAAGTTGGCCTAGCTTGAACTATATAGGTTGTATTATCATTTTTTTACCAATTTGAGGATGTTGTCTTTGATGATTTTAATGCAATTGCAAACTTGACAAATGTAGTAATGTTGATGTTGTGGTTTTCTGACTTGAATGACAACAAGGATGCAAAATACCTTGTATTATTTTTCTCTGGAGATTAATACCCTATATTTATAGTTCTTGCATTGAAAGTTTAACAACTCCTCAACCTATCACTAAAGTTGTTTTCAACATGGCAATGAACAAGTTCAAAGAAGAATGTAAGGGGATAGTTTGACGCACTCCCAAGCTCTTTGATAGACTCAAATGTGAATCCAAGGTGAAAACAACAAAAGGATAAGGAGTTGGTGCACGTTCTTTAACTCGCAGCACTTTGGGGTAGAAGGGTATGCTGGAGCTCCAAGATGGGGATTAGGAAGAATGACAAGCAATCAATTATTCACATGGATTTGCACAAACCAAACAACAAGTTGGTTAGTGTGTGGTTGGAGCACTTTTCATGCACGGACTCACCATGAACAAACACGGACTCATAAGATTCACCATGGCCCAAACTTGGGGGAAACCATCACCTTCCCCCTTATAGTATTCTTTGTGCCTGGCCATGGGACCAACACCCAAATGTCATTTTGTCCCAAGACTCCCAAGTTAGAATCTCGAAATTCTCAAAGTTGGGACTCCTGCCACTTTGGAGGCTCATAATTTTGTGTGCAGACCTTTGATTGAAATGAGGTATAAAGAAAAATTGTAGCCCTCGTCAATTTCTTTCCAACAATATATGGTACGCCACCTACACACAAGGAAATAAGGGCGATTCTTGACTTTTAGTGATTGGGAATCAAATTGGCAATTTGACTCTTGACTCTTCTTTTGGCCATAACTTATGTTTTAAGTGCTCAAATGGGTCATGCAAGCTCATTTTAGACATCTATGTTCCAAGAGCTTTCCATCGATATAAGAAACTCTTCAATTCAATGAATTTTGGCCCCTGCAATTTCCCTTTGAAGATTTGAGAGTCCATCGGGACTCCAATTCCCAAATTGGGAGCTCACTTGGGAGTGTAGGGGTTCATTCCCTCACACTTTCCTACACTCCCGAGAACATGAAATGTGCCTCCCAAGCTTCACTCTTGGCTCGCACCTTTGCTGACCCTTGCTTGGTCACGAGCCCAAGGCTAGAGTTGTGAGAAAGTTTGAATATTTATCTAAGAGCTTGAGATATGATTTCCATAGTAGGAAATCATGATTACATTGGATGTGGTATACCCACAAGATTGGGCTACTGATTTGATAAGCTAAAAAAAAATTTCTCACCTTAACATGTTGAAAATGACTTTTTGTAACCCTTGTAAGATTGGTGGATTGGACCAAGATGTTCCTCCATTGCTTTCAGCTCACATGCTTGACTTATAATCTAATCATTTCAAGATGACTATGCTGCATAATTTTAAAACAACATTGCGTGAAAAGAACCAGTTCAATCCCCTTACGAATCTTTGGTGCAAAATTTCCATCTATTGTCCTCAACTTCAACCTCTCAAAATACGTAAAGTTGGCCAAAATTATCGTTGTCCAAGTTATTGGGTCAGTTGAAAACAAGTGGACATTTAACATTATTGCTTTCATGAAAAACAAATTACACAATTATTTAAGCACACATTTTGATTTGTGCACTAGGTTCCATAATCAATAGTTCTTTATTTTACAAAAAAATTTGTATGACCAGGCCATTGCCAAATGGCAAGACAAGGTGTGTTATTGTGCAAATGCATAACTAACAACCAACTCTTAGAAGTTGGAAAGTTTTGCAAAGATTTTTTGGACTGCAAATTTGCACCTATAGACCATATAAGGATGTAAGAAAATTTTGTAACATAAATGTTATTTGTTTATCACGCATTTTGAAGTCCCTTTCAAATGTAGATTTTGTGATTCAATTCACATGGAATTTGAATTTCAATCTATTTCAAGATTCAGCTTTGTGAAATTAGACTACCGAATTATTGTTCTTTTAGATCCAAAACTAGAATTAGTGTTCTCATAGATCTAGAACTAGAATTGCAACCATTGGACTACCAAATTAGTGTTCTCTTAGATCTGAAACTAGAATTAGTATTCCCTTTAAGCCAAATGCACTCCCCTCTTCACATAAATATTGCTAAATTGTTCAATTGAGCTTCCTATGATTGTTGTCATTCTACAAACATTTGCAAGTGATGACTCGCCATCATAGCCACTCTAAACCCAATAAATTCGCCAACATGGCTCCACCTTAGAGAAAAAAATAACCACCTTTGCTATTTTATGTCTAAGTTGTGTAGCCACATTGGCAACTACTTGGACTTTTTTAAAAAACATTGCCCCTATCCCCTCTTTGAGTGAGCTCCACAAAGTAAGGAAGTTTTATATCATCTAGGTATGAAATGCTGAAAGTCAACATTTAATGCACAAGGTTCGAGGTAATTATAGTAGTTGTACATGTAGGAGTAGTGAAAAGATATGTGGCAGCAGTGGAAGCGCTTGGGAAAAAGGAAAGACGGGGTCAGAACCGGATCAAACTCAGTTTGGCACAAAAAGTGGTGCATTTCTGAGTTTGACACCCCGTTGAAGGCTAATGTACTTTTTACAGGTTTTTTTTTAATCTCATCTAGTTACGGAAAACTCCAATATATTTCTTATTTCTTAACTCGTACCCAATAGTGATCATGAACAATTGTTGCATAAATACAATCAATATGTTGTTGATCAATTATGCAAATCTGTGAAATTTCAGATTTCAAAACGCAATGCGTAGAGGATCTCTCAACACCATCCTAACATCTCTAACACTTTTTGTTATCTTCAATACACAAATAGTTTTCTCATCTATGGAATGAGGACTGCCTAATAAAATTATGGGTAAAGTCACGCCCAGTTGGCCCCCAATCTAGACTGCAGTTCTTTGTTTCATCCTCAGTTTCATGTTCTCCGGAAAGTGTGCTGAACTAGGGTATCAAATGTTGAAATTGGGGGTCAGCTTTGAAAAACTAGAGATGAGGCAGATTTTTTGAGCTCCCCACCCCTTCCCCTTTTTTGTGGTTTTTGGGGTGGTCTGTGGGTTTGTAACTTTTTTGGGGGGGATTTTTAATTTTTGGGGTTTGGTATGTGGATTTTTAACTTATTAAAATTAAATAACAAATTTTAGGGTTAGGATCTCAATGTCAAAGTTAGAGTTTAAACAGAACTTGATTTTTTTTCTCTTTTGATTTTTTAAGTTCTTTCTCACTTACATTTTCTCTTGCTATAATATTTTTGGTTTTTTTCATTTAAGTTCATTTTTTCTCATTTGATTTTTTTCCTTTTTCTTTCCAATAGGTTTGTTTCTTTTGGTAAGTTCTTCTCTTTTCCACTTTTTTCAGTCTTGCAGATGACAAGGTGAGGACCTCAAGCTTTCTTCCATCTCCACTTGAGCATAGTATGTAGTAACAACAAGAAATCTATTGCGTAACTAATAATATTTTGTATGAAACAAGCATGCAGGCCAGAGTTGTCCATTTCAAGTACACTTTCCCCAGAGAGCTTCAGTGAAGACTTCCAAAGCATGCCATCAGGACTCAGCTCCCTCACTGTTTGTAGGTGACTGAGTAGTGCTCTTTTCAGCATCCTCCAAATTGAGCTACCGTGATATGGATTCATGCATCCCAAACTTCTTTGTAGACTGTTTTGAAACTTTTGAAATATTCATTGTCCAAACTACATAGAGCCAGCACTTGCTTTCCAGAAACAACCACATCCAGTACCTTAAGTGAATCAAACCACTGTGCAGCATCCACTACAGTCTAAATATGCAACCTTGATTGGAAAGGTACTTAGTACCATGGTTCCTTCCAAGCTTTATCCCTACCCTGAGTTGGTGGCCACAAAATTGAAGATAATTGTTTAGCCTATGGTGCTCTATGTGAGTGTACAGGGGAAAATGAACTCACTTGGATGCATCATCAGATTCTCATAATAGATATCATGCAGATCTATAGAAACTTGGGCTTCACATAGAACTCTGAGCAATGCATCCAATCTGTCATAACACACAACCAGAAGTACTTCTGAAGCCATTAGTACACCACATTCCAGCTGTCTGTGGTACATGATGGCCTTCTAGAGTGCTGCACAGATTCGCATCAGAAGACATTCAAAACAACCATCTTCACAATCACTTTACTACCCATCATGGTTGGCCACCACTAAGCTTTGGAAGGTAAAACACTACAGCACAATATCCACTCAGCTCTCAAACAAGTTGGTTGCCAATGTCCATAACATAGGCCCAGGCACAAAATACTTACTCACAACAAAGGGCTTCCCTGGCACACAATATTACATGGTTCTAGGTTTTTCAGCATTTTCTAGAAGCTTCCTATCCATCCAAGAAGCTCAATAAACTAAAGAAGAAAAGATGTATCCAACACAATCATTTAACAACGCTTTGTCATCATCAAAACAGAAAGACACTTCAAAAAAGAAATTTGCAAGGATGGCCTATGAGGTAACCAATAAAACGCAAAGGAGAGAGGGAGGGAAGAGAAAGACCAATCAATTCCTTGATAGCATACAAGAGGATTTTGGACCTCCACAAAAGAACTCAAAAGTGATCTTGCAGCCTCTACTTTGGTACTGTCCAAAGAGGCTTGGCAGAAGGTCCTTCATCGTGTGAAGTAGCATCTCCACTTTAGATTGCATATCCATATATGTGCAGCTGGGATGGAACATTGGACTTGTATGGTATGTGAAAACATAAAATTCACATTGAACTCATTGCCTACTACCTATCATGCATCTGATACACACAATTTATCTCAAGTTGCAGTTTTATGCTACATACTCCTATGTGTTTGCATAAGGAACTACACACTGGTAGATTTGTTATGGACTATTTTGGTTTACATCACAAGCAAGTACATAACTGTATAGATCTAGCATAACTGTCAAAAGCAATTTCAGTTCAAATTCAACAGAAACCACACACCATGAATTAGAAGCACCCCTTCCTTGTCACTTAGTCACAATTGGAATCCCGGCCAACAGGAATAATATGACATGCACTTGATACAGGAGCAAGATTTAAGATATAATCACTGATCCATTTGTAGGTGCAAGAAAACATAGAAAGGCCCTCTTCACCTCAAGAAAAAAACTATCATTCCACACAACACAAGAGTCAATTCATACCAACCTATGGGTGACATGCATCAATATTAATTGATGGTTGGTTGCAATGCTTTCACAAAAAAAATAGAGAAAAAAATGTGCAATTATAAGGGCGAGGAAGGCAGTTTATCCTTGCTCGCTGTTTGAAGGAAAGTCAATGTTACACTGATAATTTCAGATTAAATTGATGGCCGAAACATTTATCAAATTCTTACCCAATGACATAGTAACAGAAATTATATTTCCTAAAATTATCCATCATGCAGCTTTGATAAATGGAAGATATCAAACTCAGGAAAAAAAAGATAGATTTGATGAAATATTCGTTATGAGAATGTTCAACAAATTATGGAAAGAAATTATAGATAACACAATTGAATGGTTGGCATTCTGCCTAGCAAATAAAGAATGCCAAAAATATGAATGGAACAAAATGACATATAGTCAAATTTGCACGATTTTATCTTTCAAAAAAAGCTTTCAATTATTAAATCTAATGAACATTCAAAATTCAAAATTGAACCTAACATATTATTTTAAAAAATAAAATTGATTACAATAAAATTATTATCTCTACATTTAATGACATGACAGTTCCAAACTAAAATTTATTTAGCCCATTCCCAAATGAAAAGGCATGAAGATTTTGAATACATTCTCTAACAATTTGCATCCCATTTGTCTTTGATTAAATTTGAATTGAATTGAATTGAATTGAAATTGAATTTAGATGAATTTTTCTGTTTAATTTTTTCTTTCCGAGCAATAGGAAGCACCAAGAGGTTGACAGACCTTTCAGAGTTGCCATTGCACGATCCATGCTTTGAACAACGTCCTCGAGCAGGGGCACCCCCATGTGATAGTTGAGAGGACCTCCATATCCCTTCAAGTGATGCATCTGCAGGTCGTCTGCCCACTCCAGGAACTTGATCTGTTTGTAAAACAAACAAATATTACAGTGAGTAGCTCTGTGAAGTTCCCAATGCGTCAAATACACTTTCAATCACATATGAACATAAGCCCAGCATCATTCAATTGCCAAGATTTGACAGTCACCATTCACTCATGGGATCTGAGCAGTCTAGGGTGGACTATTTATTGGCAAAGCCCCCAAGGATATCCTCCATTGTGACAAGAAAGATCATGGCATAGCCCCCCATTATAAGCATGTGAAGGTATCTGAGTGAAAGTTAAGGAAAATTACTTTAGACAAGGATTTCCTCTTGAGAACACTGTGATGGATTACCCTGTACAGTGGAGCTGTCAGGTCTATTGTGAACTCCTATAAGATTCTTTAGAGGAGAACTTTTAACAACCTTCCAATTGATTTTTAGGATTCCAAACCAAATCTAGTTTGCCACACAGCAACAGAATATGCATTGACAAAAACAACAAAAGACCAGAGTCATCCACCCAGTCGTCTAGAAACATTTCCTTTCTCATGTCAAATTGCACTACAAAATTGAAGGATACGTGCTGTCAAACAAATCAACACCAGCAGTAACCGCCTGCAGCACCTCCTCTGAACAGATTCCCAGATTTACTTTGATAACCATAACTTGAAAAAACTGACCAAGATAGTACTACAACATACAATGCTAAGAAAGCATAGCAGTTGCAATAAAGGAATTTAGCCCATATTTGCCACCATGACCATGTCAAACTAAAGTACACTATGAACCAAAGATGCACAAAATTGGAGATTGGAAGGTTGGTACCTGGTATTCCCAGCCCACTAACATGGCGAGGCTTCTCCATTGGTAAGCTTGCCTTTTACATCACCAGATAGAATTTAATTGCCACTTTTTTCTAGAAGAAAAAGGCTGATACAACAATGACATAGAAGCAGGTGACTGCTGAATGAACTTAGAAAAGAAAGAAGCATGTGTGAGAGAAGTGAAGGTGGATCATATAACAAAGATAAAGAACTACAATGATAGCTTCTAGAAGAGGGCCTCGGTCCTCTGTAGCTTCACCAAGACCAAAACCACATGCTCTGTCACTTACTGTTTATCTCAAAGTGGTTGGCTCACAACCTCATCAGAAGACTCGTTAAGAAAAAAATTCTCTTGATTTCAAGGATTTACAACTCATCCACATAGAATTAGCCAGTTGGGGTTCATGCACTAAAACAGAACTCAGAATGTGGTTTCACAAAAAAGCTATCAAGTTTGGCAACTAGGACAACAGAGGCGTAGACCTTACATTGGACTTGCTACACTTCACACTTTTCATCAAACATAGATTCTACCCATGATAGCTTGATCGTCCAAATATCTTGAAATTTCCTAGATCTTTTATGTAACTTGTGTTTCTTCCTTTGTTCATCTTTCTTGGCCATCTCTAATTCAATCCTAGAAGCTGAATTAAGATTAAACATAACACATTTAGATTAGGGTTCAAGGAAGCAAGTGATGCAAACTATGAAGATGATGCACTAGTTGTTATTCTTAAATAAGGTTGCGAATAGAGAAGATCAAGCAAAAAGGGCATTTTCAAAGGAATCATAATCACACTATAGATTGTAGTTGATCAACTCTCAAGGCAAAAACCTTAAACTTCAAACTCAAAAAAATTACAATGCTAATAAACTTTAAACCACTAAGCAACAACAAATTTCAATGACATGAAAAAATCACAATAAGTTTGAAAAAAGAAAAATTCTTAGCAACTTTGAAGATTGAAGAATCAACAATGAGCGTGGAAGAAAACAATATATGTAGGTTGTGAGGTAACTTCATGAGTCATAACTTATAAGTTCCAGTGATTAAAATCCATAATCTTTCAAAAAAAATTCAATGGAATTTTTTGGAACAACTCCATGCCCACTGTTGATGAACCAACAACTAGCCCAAGCTTCCACCTTGTAGACCATAGTAATACAACAAATCTTTGATTTTCCAAATTTCAATGCAACATTCATGCATCATCAACCCCTAGCCCCATCTTTTAGAATCCATCCCTTGCAATCATTTTGGAAAATCTAATATGATAAAATCCCATCGTAATACATCATAAATCTCGAGAAATTTTTAGTACTACTAATTTCTAAACACAGTGCAGACGAATTTTTCCTCCCCTTGCATTGTCATTGTTGATGATGTACATAGGACACAAGAAGCAAAGGTGACGAAAAATTCATGTTGGCATGGTGCATTGATGGTGAATAGTGGTTAGTGGTGTGATAGTGATAGGTGATTTAGGGTTTTCATTGAGATGTAAGGTGGCAATCTAACCACTTGACACTCACCACATTAAGCGAAATTTTTTTATTTTACCCCTAGATTTTTCAAAGGCTGTGTTACATTAACCTATAATTTTTCACCTTTTGATGATTTTTCACCACAAAAAAAACAATGGATAGGGGTGAAAACAGGCCCAAAGACAAGGTGAAGACATGATTACTTTAAGGGCTTCTATTTTATTAGTGTATTAGGGGTGTCCAGATTGTTATTTTCTTTCATGACATGTGTTCTGAAGCTTTTATTTGCCTTGTACTTCTAGTGATGGGTTCCCATCCCTGGATTTTTAATATACAGGATCTTTCTTCATCAACATGATGCAAATTGCAATCTATTACAATAAAGAGAGAAAGTAACATCTACAAAGAAAATGGGTCTATTGCATCAAGCAAGTACCAAATAAAAGACATGAAATTCAAAACTAACTAGTTCAAGTGGGTCAACCCTTGAAGTTCTAGGAGGAACTCAAAGAGACAAGAATTGTCACCACATGGATGTATGTGAAGACATCCTTCCACAATGGGAGACTAAAGAAGAAAATGTACTTTAAACAATTCTAACACTTAAAAGTACCAAGTCAAGAAAATGAATTTATGGGGAATAAAAAACAAGATGCCAAAGGTAGATTTGTATACTAAAGTACCAACATACAATAGAAAACAGAATTTTGCCATAAGCACTCAAATTTGGCAACTCTGCAACTTTTGAAATGCTCTTTAGGCTAACCCAATTCTACAATCAAAATGAAAATGCTAAACCTAAGGATAACTTCCAAATATTTTTACAGTTAAAGATTGAGAACTGTAATTTGATGACATCCTCATCCATCACAAGACACACAATTTGAGCATTTTTAGGGGAAGTTGGGATGCTAGACTTACACTGCAGATCTCAAATCACGGAAGGGCATGTACTCAGGCCCTTCTCCTATACCTATGGCCCTCATACGTAGGAAAAGGGCCTAGTTTAAGAACATTTCATAGCAGAGAAGGGTTTATGTTTGGATCATTTTGAGGCTTGTCCTAAAGATAGACATTCCTTCTCTTGGGCAAAGAAACTACAAATTTTGTTTTTTGGATTTTTCAAATCTCTTATGGCAGCTGCCTTCCTCTTATTTGTAGACAGCAAAGTACTCACTCTCCTTTTGCTGTCTACCTCTTATTTTTTTCCTGCCCTAAAGCATGGTAGTCTCTCTCCTTTTCTGCTATCTTCCTCTCATTTTTTTCGTGCCACTAGAGCATCATATTCTCTCCTATGTGCATTATCCTTTTTTGTATTATTTTGGAGTTATCCACAAAATTGTTG
>Ga0209611_10010420_pt1 | contig 13701 bp, 7 predicted proteins | sample S1TSphgellanicum_3_FD_187693 | JGI IMG/M metagenome (GOLD analysis project Ga0209611, IMG submission 187693) | Host-associated microbial communities from peat moss isolated from Minnesota, USA - S1T2_Fc - Sphagnum magellanicum MG (SPAdes) (version 2) | ecosystem: Host-associated > Plants > Peat... | reverse complement strand
CTAATCCAGATCTGGGAAACAAACGCATCATGACATACCAAAAGAATTACTAGTTTCAAAGCAATCTGAAGCTCAATACTATATATATACATGAATTGCATCGTCTATTCTTTCCGTAGTTATTTTTAAATCCAGCAAGCTGGTTGCTACGGTAGAGAACACTGATCATGTCTTTAATCTGGTATAAATATACTAATATAATCTAGTGTGACCCCTGCCTGCAGCCGGCGGCCTCTCTAGTCTAGTCTACCTAGCTGCACTCTTCTTGTTCTTCATGAAAATCTATCTATCTATCCATTCATCCATCCATCCATCTATCTATCTATCTGGGCGTGCAGTTTTTAATTAGTATAAAACATGGAAAGATTTTCTCAGCCTCTTTGATGAGTCTGCTCATCACTCCGATCATTTCTATTACTGGAGTCTAGCTAGTACCTTGGACTAGTATTCTATCCACCCATGATCATATTCCCATGGACTAGCCTGATTTCTTCTTCATCTCTAGCTGAAGACAAGTAGTAGTAGTAATAGTAGGACTACAGCAGCTGGCTAGCTCCTCCCGGTCCGGTCGGACTAGGCTACAGGCTCCAGCTACTAGTCGGGTTCAAGATCAAGGAGAGCTAGCTAAAGGTAAGCACAAGACTTTGCTGCTGGCTTGGATTCCAGATGGACTCTAGATTCTCGGGAACGTCTGCTGAGAAAGTGGACCGTATTATTATTATTATTATTATGATGATGATGATGATTGTTGTTTGGAATTTTGTTTTAGAGTTTTTTCTTGAGCAAACTATTCTTGGCAATTTTTGGTTCCGCGCGCCGGATTGCGCTATGGGTACTTGTGTGTACTGTAAAGTGCTGAGAAACGTACTATACGCGTCTGCGTGAGGAGCGACGTACGAAGGCAAGGATATTGTGTTTAGATTCATTATAGAGTATAGTAGCTAGCTTAAGGGATTTTTATAGGCCCCTAGGTAATGGTAATAGGTCTATTTATTTTTATATGAGGATTTTTGAAAGATGATATATTTTGGCTTCTGTTTAGACTTGAGATTATTTATCAGCGTTGTAATAATATCTTGAAGGATTTTGGTTTCTTTTAGAGGGATTTTTTTTGAAGACTCTATTTTTGCATGGTGGTGAAATAAATATTTCAACTTCCATAATTCTCCTTTTTCCTTAAAGATGTTTTTTTAATGTAAATGACAAGGCCACATTGTGGCACACCCCTTGTTTTGTGATGGATGGAACCAAAGTGGCGATCATCCTTCCTTAGGAAGATTTAGCCAAATTTGGCTACAAGCTAAATATGAAAATGAATTTTTTCTCAACATCCTTCTATAATATTTTTGGCTACCTTCTTGAACCATGTATAGAAATCTGGCAAAAAAATAATTAATTAATTTGGTCTAATTCCAGGGCTATTGAAAACCTCAAAAAGCCCTTGATGTTAACACTTATAGTTTTTTTATTTTTGCTTTTTGGCTATATATAGCCAGCCAAAAAAAAAAAAAAAAAAACAGCTGCCATGGACCCTCATGGTGGCTCTCTCTTGTTAAATACACTAGAATGCTTGGCCTCTAGGTGTGGAGGTACCTATGCCTACTAGTGTGAACTTCCAGAGGTACCTATGCCTACTAGTGTGAACTTCCAGAGGTACCTATGCCTACTAGTGTGAACTTCCAGAGGTAGCCTTATGCCTATAAGTGTGGATTCTGGATGTACCATATGCCTACAATTGCGGACTGCAAGGGGTACCTTATGCCTATTAGTGCAGACTTCAGTTGTGCCTTATGCTTACAAGTGAGGACTGCAAAGGTGTCCTGTACTATCCAATACTAGTGTGGACTCCAGATGTACCTTATGTGTGAGGACTGTGAAGGTACCAAGCTTATGCCTACTAGAGTGTGGACTCTGGAGGTATCTTATGCCTACAAGTGTGGACTCTGGAGGTACATAATGCCTACTAGTTCAAACTCTAGAGATACCTTACATGCCTACAAGTGTGGACACGGGACGTCCCTTATGCCTACTAGTTTGGACTCTGGAGTTACCACTAGTGCACAGGCCCTTTAAAGGTATAAGATGTCTTTGCACCTACAAGTAAGCATATAAAGGTATGTAGGGTAAGTTAGCCCTGGCAGGGTGGGATCATTTCCAAAATAATGAGACAGTAACATGAGGTGGTTTAGTTGACTCCAGTTCACCATTGTATTTTAGAGGTGAATATTCTCAAGAAGGTGGACTTGAAGCTGCTTTTTTTTTTTTTAATTTTTTAAATAAAGATTGTGATGAAGTTGGAGTGCGAATCATCCATAAGACAATTTAGCTAAATCTGGGTGTAAACAAATTTATAAAAGTAGGAAAAAAAATTATCTTCTCATAAACATACTTTTGGCTATCAACTAGAACTTAATGGAGAATCTAACAACTTTCAAGGGTTTTGTTTTGGTTTGGTTTCAATTCTTTTCCTTTTTTTTAAAAGGGAATTGGTTCCAGTTTTGATTTTCTAATTTAAGGAGTAGTTTCAATTCTGTTTTTTAATTTTAAATTAGACCAATTTTGATTTCTATTCGTGATTCCATAACCTCAATTCCAAGTAATTTGTTGTTTTGATTCCAATATGCAAAACATCAAAATTTTCAATGCAAAAGATTTCAACTTTTTGTTTCAAAAAGAAAAAAAATAGTTCAAAGGTTTGAAAATGTCAAACTAATATAAACTAGCATAGTTTTACACTCTAAACTAAGCTACATGTTTCAAAAAATTTGATTTTTTTATGGATACCCAAATTTGGCTAGGTCCTCTTTTGGATGGTTGTTAGACCACTTGCCTCACAAAAGTGAGAAAGAAAATCATACTCTAGATATGGGAAGAAAAAGAAGAAAAACAGCCAACAACACAATCTAGAACAAAATTAAAATGTGCACGATTTCATGTCAAACATTGTGCCAATTCAGTGGTTGAATGTTTTCATCTCTTTCCTTGATGTTCAAGTTTGTTTTCCTTGATGTCCAAAGGTTCAAATTTTATTGAACGCCTTACCACTTGGAACTCGAATCAAATTTTTTTCAAGTGAACACATTAGGAACACATTGGGAACAAGGGAAAAATGAAAATAAAATCCTTTCCCACCACTCCCACCCAAAACTTAAAAGGAAGAAAAGCAAGGCACCTTGAGTGCATGCTTGGGCCTTCCAATTGGCTGCATGAAATTTCTCTTCCCAAAAGAGTTCATCACCATTTTTGGCCTGGCCTAATACCCCTTGCCAAGAACACCCTACCAATTCATCTTATTCACAATTGGTAGCAAACAAAACATCCCATGAAGCCAAAAGGGTACCCATAAATACAGCCTCCAGATTTAGATTTAACTTCAATTAACTTCAAATTTGAGTTTATTTTACTTCCAGAGGGAGGTAATTGTTTTTGAAATGGCCAGGCAGAGAGAGTCAAAATCAAGGTACCTTCTCATGAACCACTTGACTCCTTACATGAGTTTTATAAATACAAAGAAAATAGTTTTAGCCACTTTTAATTGTGTGTTGACACATGTTCACTTAAGTTATGTGCACTTGAAAACATTTTAATGTTTAACAAATATTTTTTTATATTAAGCACTAGTTTATATTAGGATGTTTCAAATATGTTTTATAACATATAAAACAATCTTCATTTATTAGTCTTTATGTTACTACGTTACTACCATAAAAAATTTGAATTTGCATTTTTTGAACATTTTCTTAAGAACTCAAAATGTGTAAATGTTATAATTTTCAATGCATTTGATATGTGACTTCAATTTATGTTTATGATTCAAGTTTGATGCAATGTGACATAATTTTACAGTCCTATATATATACTAGTTTGAACCCCGTGCCTAATGCACATATCTGTGTATTTGACGGTACATATTACAAAATTACAATTACAAACTACATTTCCAAAACCTCTTTATATACAACATTTCACATGTATCCATCGAGACCCTAGCTGCTGAAAATCTTAATGTTTGCACTGCTTGTGACCTGTGAGATAGTAACATACAGTTGACCATAGGAATAGACTGGAAACAGCAAATATACCCCAACATTGTTCAATGTTTGACTTTGATTCTTGTTGATTGTGATTGCAAATGCCACTCGAACAAGAAATTGACAAAAACGCAAAACAAATGGCCAATCAATCTCGAAGGGGGACATGATGATGCGAGTTATGAACACACGTTTGCTGACATTGTACCCTATGATGATCTCCATTTCAATGACACGCTAACCCAATCTCTTGACAATCAACCTTGTACCATTGCACAATCCTATTGATTGATTGAGATTACGCAACAAAAGGCTTAGCACATCCACTTTGAGTTCCAACTTATGATTTGCGATACCGATGAATTACAAAATGTTCAAAACTTCCACCAAATACAATGAATCCATTAAAACTCCTGCAGCAACACTTGCACCTTCTTCTATCAAAGTCAAAGAATTTACGTTCAGGTACGTATGCAATTCTTCACATAGCGATTCTAGAATTACATTATTAACTTCATCAACGTTAGTATTTTTGGGGGCCAAAATGTTGGGTTGTATAAGATACATGGCATCTCCAGAGTGGCATTGGTTAGCAAGACGAGAGGAAGCAAGGATTCAAAAGGAGATTGAAAAAAAGGAGCTTGAAGAAGCAAGAGCTCTCCTTGCAAAAGTTGAGAAACGGGAAGGCAAAAAGGGCAAGAAGGCCACAAGAGATGGGGTGAGTTCCTTTTGTAGTTAGCTCAGTTTCTAATGGATGCTTATGATTATAGGGCTTTAGCATGTGTGCCATCTCTTCCTAAAACTTTCTCTGTCACGCCGCATCTATATTCCATTCTTTCTCCGCCCCATCGGAGTAAACAAACCATGACAAAACGGATGGATGATCGGATGAATGGATGGATGGATGACGAGATAAATGAATGAAATGATGCTTCATGACGTCCTTTATTATATGTAATATAGGACTGTAATATCATATTATAGTTGTTTTGACAAACTAAATTATTTTTTCAAGAATCTTAAAAATATTAAGAATATTAAATTGTGCACCAAATTACAAAAATTAATCATCCTTGTGTTTATTGCAACTTGTAAAACTCATTTGTCATTCTAAACTAATGATATAATACAAAGAAAAAGCATATGTAACATTTCTTTTATGTGTGTACCCAATTATGGCTATGCCCAATGAATAAATTAAGATATTTGCAACAAGATAATTACCTCATATTCTTTTGATCATGTCTAGTGCATTTGGGTATAATAGATTTGTTTGAGAGTGACTAATTGAAAATTTGACATTTTATGTCTTCTAAATATTTTTCTTCTAATCATTCTATAGCTTCCAAATTATTTTGAGCAAGATTTTTACCTAATAGTTTTTGAAACCTTGTCATTGTATCTATCTTACCATAATTTTGTCAATAAGAATGCCAAATACTGTGTATTTTTTAAATTGCCAAATTTTGTTTTATTTTATGTTTTGTTAATTTTCCCACAAGGATGTTTTTAGTTTCACATGTTCATTTGTAATTGGTTATTTTTCGTCACTCTCCAACATGCCAAACTTGTATAAATATCATACAAATTCTCATTTATCCTATTTTCACTAGAGTATATCCATAGGGTAAATGCACTATAAGTGGCAAATGATTTACCCTTGCCCTCACCATATATATATTCATTTATTTATCGGGTTGGTTAATGTTCATCATCTACCTAAATTATGCGTAGTCGGTTTGATAATTTTGCAAAGCTTATATGTACCTTTTCCCTTATTTGGAATATTGGAATTTTTCCAAACCTAATAACTTTACCAAGGTTTTTTTGGAATACTTTTATTATGTGCTCATTTTGCTAATCTATTTATTGAAATCAACTATATACACCCAACATTGGCCTTGTCCTCCTACACCAAGTTCCCTTTGATGTGGACTCTCAATGCAAGGGATAATGTGTCCTACTTGGTTGCATATAAAAAAAAAATTTGTCTAGCTAGATATATACCTTCATCATGATCAATTCACATAGGTTTTTTCATTTACTTTCCATAGTGTGGCTAATGTGTTGTTGATAAAATATTCTGATGTAATTTTTTAATCCAATTTCCTTAAAAAAACTGACTTTTGATATATATTCAATTTATTGATGACCAAAAAGAAAATTAAAATTCAATAACTTCTCCACCTAAGTTACCTTGATGCATCAATACACATTGATTGTTTTCCAATGATAACAAAAGCACACCTCCATTTTCCCAAGAAAATTATTTTGATTTTTATTGAAGTTCTAATGATCAAAATATTCAAAATCCAATAACTCTTGCAATGTTAGTTTAAACATTATGAATATCCCCCTAAAAAACATGTCATTTTTTCTTTTCTTTTTAAAACGTAGTTATTGAAGTTGTCTACCGCCTCCAAAAAGAAAATTAGTAAAAGCTATCACCATTCTTTTGTAGAGCCCTTCAAGTCTTGGGACCCCAAAGGTTTTCCTTTGTTGTAAACTTATTATATGAGGAATTTTTTTACAATTTGGCTACTTCAAGTACATATTGTTATGTTTTTCTCCACCAACATATGCTACCTTAATTTTTGGCCAATCATATTCAATTTTATGGCATTACACCAAAATTTGTATTTATAATCAATTTTCACATATCCATCATGTAAATCATATTCAAGCGTATTCAAGGATGAAGGATGGGGTTTCAAAAAAAAGACAAAAGGACTCCAAGACTTTTGTAAGGCTACTTTTTGCAAATAACATTTACTTGAAACAAATTTAAGTGAAAAAAATTGAACAATCCAATTTAAGATTATTCATATGATGGTGGTGATTTTTCATATGCATACATAATTGTGTATCAATATTTTGGTTTATAACAAGAAATGTAAAAAATCTCCAAAAAAATTTAAATGAATTTCTATGGATAACCAAGTATGTTTTTCGGCAAGATTATTTCCTTCACATGTGATCTACACCATCTACACCTAAAGCTAAACATTTTGAACCCATTGAACATTTTTTTTGCCAAATCATTAAAAAAATGAATGTTTTGCCTTGTAGTGTTTTTTTTTTAATTTCAAGATTTTGAAATTTGTGTATGATTTGATTTTTCATCAAGGTCACCCAATGAACATGTATTTTCATAAAAGGGGACATTTTTTGTTCTAAAGGGAACACTTAATGTAAAATTTGGGATTTACGTCCATTGACAGACAACCATTTTTAAGGGGGTATTAGATAATTGTCCAACCGATTTTTATAACCCTATTATTATGTAATTTTTTAATATATACATATTAAAGCCACCATATATTAATTATAATCCATTATTTCAGAATATTACATACCTTACATTATAATTAAATTGATTATTTGAATAAAATGTACACTATTTTTTAACTAATTAACTTATAATTTTTACTCAACAACCAATATATTGCACCCTATATTTCTACTCATGTATTTTTCGCTCTTTTTTTTACTAGTGTGCCCCTTGGGTTTTTGTTGTACAAAAAGTTTGAAATCAATTGTATGACTTTGTGCAATTTTTATTACTTTTTTTAAATGTAATTTAGACATTTGATATAGTTAATTTAAATGACTCAAAATGACATTTACATAGTATCCAATTTTTTTAAAAATTTTCTATTAGTTTGATAAAACATCATTTATTTAGTGGCATACAACAATTCATTACAACTATAATAATGTAAAATTTTTAAAAAATTAAGTTGTCCATTGTAATCCTTCAAAAATAGATCATTCTATTTTGGTGCCCCAATCATAAATACACCCATTCATGTTCATCCCCATGTTCATCATGTCATAATTGATGAACTACCACAAAAACAAACCTTGATATGCTCAATACATGGTATAAAACAAAACAAAAACAAGACCAATTCATTATAAGAAACAAAGAAGGTATCAATTGTTCATAGAAGACCAAGAAGATGCAAGTGTTATGTAATCCTTGGTAACACATGCAATAATTTCCCAAGCTAATTAGTTTGAGCAAGAAAAAGGAAAATTCAAACTAATAATTGTCCATATATTGAGCACAAAATTGATGTAAGTGTCATGTAATTAGTTTAATTTGACAATTAGTAAGAAAATGGGTAATTGTGTTAAATATTATATATTGAACCAATATGAAGCCTTGAATGATCCCCCACATTAGAAAAATCTAGCAAGGTTAATGATATAAATTTTAATTAGGCTCCTTCAATGACATGTAACCTTTGTCACTTAATAATAGTTTGGTTATCACAATATAATGGTGTGGATTCTAATTGAGAATAACCAATGACATTTAAAAGGCAACAAAGCCAAACAATTTGTTTAATAATAAGATATATAGGTTGGGTGTGATCACTAAATAATGACTCACACCCAACTCCTTAGCAATTTGCTTTAAAACAATGGGTTAGCTAATAAAAATGATATGATAGAACTAAAGTAGATTATTAAAGAGAATATTTTCAGAATCATTTTTCACAAGTCAACAAAAACAAATTACAACCTAATAAGATGATGCAATTTATTATTTTATAAAAATATGTATTATTATTTTTCATAAATATGTCATTTTCAAATCATTTCAAATGTTTTCAAGAGTCCTTAAAAGAATGAAACACCGGTTACATTGTTTGACAAGTGCTTTTGAGTATTATATATTTATTAAAGTCGTCTCAAACTTAACCAAATCTTTCCATAATATATTCAAAATATTTTTGTAAAAGTACAGCAACATTTTCAACATTGAATTGACATTAATATTTTAAAATATAAAAATTAAATAGTGATTACACTTTACATGGGTCATTGTATTGGGATTACACTCCGTTGCAATGTACTTTATTATAGTACATTGGAACCAATAGTGTAAAATTGAATATTGTTGTGAATACATCAATTCAAACTTGGGTTGAAGAAAATAATTCAACTTTTTCTGATTTTCTGGTCATCAAGGTCTTCAAACAATTTACAATTTGAATAAGTTGTCAAAAGATTAGACTAGAAAAAGATATATCATTTTCAATCAATTTTTGTAATTAAAAAGTATGAATCACAACTTTAAAATGTCATTTGCAACCAAACAAAACAAAACAAAAACAAACAATTGCAAACAACAATTTTTCTTCTAGTGTTTGAGCTATGTTCACCTTCATAATTATTAGAAGTCATATTATGCAATGAAGATACTTGAAAATGTGCATATTGATGACAATATAATGAATTTGTTGAAGATGCTCCAAGAACTTGGCAACTGTACAAATAGTGTGAACAATGTCCAGGTGGGAGCCCAACATACAAAACTTAACACTACCAACAATTAGTTGGCCTTGCCTACCAAGGCAAGGACATTGTGTTTAGATTCATTATGAAGTATAGGTAGTAGCTAAAGGAATTTTGGCCCTTAGGTAGTAGGTCTATTTTTTATATGGGGATTTTGAAAGGTGATATTTTAGCTCGTGTTGAAACTTGAGATTAGTTATAGAGCTATCATATTTTGAAGTATTTTGGTTTCTTTTAGAAGATTGTTTTGAAGATAATATTTTTGCATGGTGAAATATTTGAGTGTTTCCATAATTCTTGTTTTGCCTTAAGATACTTTTTAATGTAAATGGCAAGGCCACAATCCCGACACACCCCTTGTTTGTATGGACATTGGAAAGTTAGTGCCAAAAACACCATGTTGGACATTAGAACAATATCAACTGAAGAATGTGGTGGATCGGCAGCTAATTGCCAAGCTACATCTCCATGAGAATCGACATTTGTGTTGGGTGGGATAGTTAGTTCCAGAGTCTTCTTTTCCATGTACTCATTTACGAAAGAACAAATTCAATCTAGCAAATCCAAGCACTTAAGCATTCCTTCCAGGAGCTGGAGTCACTAGATGAGTTCATTGCACAAGCTAACAAGACAGTCTGCACCTGTGAGTGCAAAGTGCCAGAGACAGGCTATTTAGGTATGCTGTTGTATGGTGCAAGCTGCCAGACCTAGGCAATGGAGCTTGTGTTTGTTCAACTGCCATTCAATCTAGTGCTCATTGTGTATGTGTAAGCTTTCAGTAATCGTTCAAAGTCCTTGATTTAGTCCTCTTAGTGGTTTCAGCAAATGTTCACAAAATTTTCTTTGAAGAAAAATTTGGTTGGATAAGCTGTGGGTGACATGGTTTTTAGATCATGGGCAAGAGAACCTGTGGTAGTTCTCCACCTGCAATCGTTGAAAAAAAGAATGGTGCCCATTTTGCAAAGAGGTAACCTAGCTCCCTTGAACCTCTATCAACAAGTAGAGCATTGATTCTATACATCCCTTCTATACATATTGATTTTGCATCTCTTGCTATGTGCCATGCTACCACAAGTTTGTGTTTGTGGCTTCTCCCATGTCCATTGACTTCGTTCCTTTTTATTGTCTATGATGTAGATGCATGGATGCCCACAGAAAGTGAAACACAATCACATTCATAACCAAAGCAAGACTTTCTTCGAATTTGTTTCCGTTGTGGACTACTTAATTGAGATTTGCAGAGCACCGACAGATTTGCAAGAGTGTATTACAATTAGCAAAAGATTCAGTTCTTGAAAGCAAGAAGTTTAAGGCATTTTCTGCAACTCATCATAATATGCCATGGTTTGGAAATTTTGATGTGCACTGTGGAATGATCATTTGTCTAGAATGGTGTGACAGGGCTTGCTCAAAGGTATGGCAATAGAGACAACTTGTGCATTGATATTTGACAAGTCCAATCATTGTTGGAGAGAAATGATCCTCTGTCTCTAGCTCTATCAATGCATATGCAGAAGGTTCTCTAGTCTCACATCCTTTTGAGATCAAGTTTGATGTGATTCCATGACTGCATAAACCCATGATGTCTCATCAAATTTGTAGGTTGAAGATCCAAATTGGGATCTTCTTCTCTCATAGCAGCGACGTTAGTTTTTTTCCATACTTGTAAGTAGTTTTTGACATCCCTTTCAAAGTGGGTAGGTTGAAGACATTATAATGTGCAATTTTCATTGTACTCTTTCTGTGTAGGTTTATCTGGACATTCTTGAAACTGCTACTGTCTGTGTGCAATGGAGGCAGTAGTTATTATTTGAGTGCCACTGTCTTTGTTGGGTTTCAGATCTGGCAGTTCAACATCAGTGGCGACCCTATCTTCCAAGATAGAAGCATTTAGGGAATGCTCATGTCCAGACATTCCATGAAGGCCATCACTTCCAAATTTCACATTTGAACAAATGATGTCCCAACCATTAGCCTCTATGTAGGCCTCTCGATGGTTTTGATGTTGAAGATGCTTTGGTTTTACAGGGACAAACTGTCATGAAATGAAAGTTACTGTCACAAGCTTTTTGCAAAGGATACTAGGGATTCTTTTAATTGGCTATATCTCTTGAGTGCTAGCCAACATAATGACTGAGTCTTTCTATTGCTTTTGGAAATGCAACAGAAACTCATGATCTGTAGAATTGTCTGCTCAAAATGTTGGGCAGATTATCATATTTCTCTACACCCATCATCATCAGGAGCTAATTGAAGTTGGTGGGTAGTCATGGCAGCTCATCAAGTGCTGCTATTTCTTGGTGCATGTGATGGTTTGTCACTACTGCAAGCAACTCTCATAAGGTTATGTTGCACTCATTGCTGTGTTAGGCAACAAGGTTGTGGTTACAGTTTTGAAATGGAGTGGTTCCCACAATGAAGGTGCAAACTTAGAATCTTTCATATCAGAAGTGCCCACTTTGGGGTCAATTTGACATATTGATTTGGTTCAACTTTTGGGCTATTGCAAATTGAAGGTTCAAAACACATGTTGGCATATATGTATGTCTCTTGACAAATGGCTTTTTAACTTGACAAATCTCAACTGTTTTTGGATTGGGCCAAACAAGTGCTCATGTCATTATGGGAATTGCTCAGGGACTGAAATAATTGCATCAATACAACCATAAACCCTGAACCCTTCAAATTTTGGTTGTAGAGATTCTTCTGCAATTTTGGATATATATATCTTGTACTAAAGACATCTTAAATGTTGTAGGGTAATGGGTGCATGAAGCTTGCTTTCTTCCCAACTCCAAAGTTCTAGCTTTTAGTGGAAAGGTGAAGAGCTCTGCACACTAGCATGTGAGATGTCAACTGGTGCCCTCACCCACTTTGGAATTATGTGAAGGTGAAAGCTGCTTGTCCCAGGTTTGGGGGTTTCAACTGGAGAAGAAACATGGTGAACAAATTGGAATGTATATGCTCAGGGTCTTGCAATGTTTTGGTTTTCCAAGAGTGAGAGGCATTCGTAATTTGGTATGTGTACCCAATCCCTTTAGATCTTTGAACCTGCTTTGTTTGGATCATCATGCTATTTCTTTCTTACTGTTTCTGTTCTTGCATTTCCAGATGTATGACAGTTTGTTGGTGAAATTGACATGCAGTACCTTCCTTCTTTTGTGTGGCTTCATTTGCAGACTAAGATTTAAGAGGTTCTGAAATGCACTGAGGTTTGTATGGACATCCTGCTAGTACATCTACAGGATCCAGGGTTTTCCAGTAGCCAGTTTCTGAGGTCATCCCTGCCAGTGCAGCCTAGACAACCAGATTACATTAGACTGCACACTCAAAGGTGAATGGAACTTTGGCTACATGCCCAGAGTATGCCCATATGTTGCTTTAATTCGGCATTCATTGTGTGTCCTACAAGAATGGTGAGAGTTCCTTTATGTTCACAAGTACACACAGAACTAAAGGGCTCTATCAGAATATTGTGTTTAAGCAGTTGGCTCTTTACAGGTTCTTCTAGTTCTTCACACAGAAACATCCTAGTACATCAAAAATGAGGCTGGTTTCAAGGAGGAGGGAATGTGGAGGAGTCTGCTAACTTCTTGAATATTTGCAAGATGGAATTGCAAAACTTCAGAGCAAATCATTCCTATGAGATTTGCTGAATCAATCCCATTTACTTGCTTTCCATTCTATGTCACAAACATCAGTTTCAGCATCTAGAACATGACTACTTACAGTGTGAGGCCTAGTTTCACCACATCCGATCGTTTTAGTGGAACTTTGCTGAGACTCTCCTCACAGTGAGCTAGCTCATCAAAGAGAGAAGTCGGAGCGTGCTAATCCTTTAGGTAGCTTAGATTTGATAGTATAGTTTACAAGTATTATTTAATCACTTCTTTACTACCCACTTTGATTACATCAAGTTGTTCTACATTTCTGTAACTCTACATCACAAGATTATATCAATAAGACGACTTTCCTTTGGTTATGCTTTTTTTTTTTTTTGTGGGTTACAAGTTTCCCCACCAAACTGCTCCATTTAAGCTGTTGTCTGCACACAACCCAAATGCAAAACAAATATTGAAAGTATACTAAAGTCAGTCAATGTGGTAGCAAACCAGTGTTGTGCAGTTATTAGGATCTGCTACAGCTACCCGCTGGTTATCAACTCGAGTATACACTCACTTATCTGACAAGGGTGGTGACTCAGAACTGTCGGTCGATTACAAAATCAATTCTGAAATTCTGAAAAATTTTAAAGAATCAGAACCACCGGTTATTTAGAAAATCAATTCTTTGATTCTGAAATTTTGAAATAATCAGAACTGCTGGTTAGGTTTTTTTTTTTTTTTTAATCAATTCTTCAGTT
>Ga0209611_10010419_pt1 | contig 13703 bp, 8 predicted proteins | sample S1TSphgellanicum_3_FD_187693 | JGI IMG/M metagenome (GOLD analysis project Ga0209611, IMG submission 187693) | Host-associated microbial communities from peat moss isolated from Minnesota, USA - S1T2_Fc - Sphagnum magellanicum MG (SPAdes) (version 2) | ecosystem: Host-associated > Plants > Peat... | reverse complement strand
TTTCCAAATTTAAAAAAAAAATAAATCAAGTAGACTATATGTGTTCATACCCATGTAGTTTGGGAATTTGGTTTACATTTTTCAAACTTGCATATTAATGTGTATCATGTGTTTGATGCAGATTTTGAATAATTATGAAATACCACTATGTAACCAATGCCATTCAACTCCAATGATATCATTGTCAACTTTACATTCATCAACTTGCTATTTAAGTGGTTACAACAACTTAGTGATGAACACATGACATGGTGGCTAATGAAAATAGGTTTAAATAAGGATCTATTGAGGTTATATAATAGCATGCATGTTTTACTTAGGTTTTTTTGGCATAAGCAATGACATGGAGTTCACGTTTTTCATTTTTTGGACATTTCTTAAAGTTTTGATAGATGTAATATTTGCATCAAATACATATAAGTTTCTTCTTATATTGTAATTATAACTTCACATTTGTATTGTGTTTGCATGTTTTGAATGTGAGCATTGCATTAATACCTTGTTGAAATTTTCCTTACAAATACGAATTTGAAATATATTGTAATGTTGCATTATTACATTAAAAGAACTTCAAAAACATAAAGTTCAATGTGAAATACTTGCATAAGGGTCACAAAATAAACATTAGTTTTGTTAGAATGATTTTTCAATACCCACATTTGAAGCATAAAATGTTGGCTAATTTTTTTGGATGGTTTGTGCAATATACCCATATGTTGGGCATAAAATATGCATGTTCAATGAAAAAATGATGAAGATAAAAAATAGAAAACTAGAAGAAAAAATTAATTGTGATAAATAATAGAAGGAAATAATCTAAAAAAAGAAAAAAATAGAAAAAAGAAATTAGAAGGAAAAAAAAAGACATAGAAAAAATATTTAAAAAAAGAATAAGAATCCAAAAGAAAAAAAATGCTTGCATTTTGGTCACAAAATATGTAATAATTATTGAAGTGTATTGTATTTTCCTATTGGATCTTCAACTATTTTAACTTATAATAATAACTACCAAATTATGAAATACTTATGTGTGGGTCACAAAAGTTGATCCAATGTGCAATATCCACATTCACAGTTACCATTTATTGACATCAAGGGGTCAAATATGATTAAAATGGTTGTAAATTCATTAGTGCAATACCTTCATATTTTGTGTATCATATAGTGGTAGACAATTGCATCTTGTAAATGATAGGTAAGTAGTGTACACAAATAAGGAAAAAGTTAGGTCAATAATGTAATTACGTTAATAAGATGGCTAGGTCAATAGGGTAGCCAAAAGTTTTGTTAAAAGATTTTGTTAAAAAAATAGTCTTTGGTTTAATTCAAAAATACATAATTTTTTGTCAAAGGTAAAGGTTTTGCCAATAGGTATAAGTTTAACCATGAATAAAAAAGAAGTCATTCCAAAAGATAAAAATTTAAGCAAGAAAAGATAAAGGTTTTGCCAACAAATAGAAGTTTGGCCATGAAGAGACAAAAGTTTTGCCAAGAGGTATATGGTTAGCCAAAAAGAATTAGAAGTTTTTCCAATTTGTAAAGGTTTAACCAAGAAAAGATAGAGGTTTTACTAAGAGGTTTAAATATAGCCCAAAAAAGATAAAAGTTTTGCCAAGACATAGAGGTTTAGATAAAAAGAGTTCAAAGGTTTTCATGAATATATAAGGGTTTTATTCAAAGGTAAAAATTTAGCTAGGAAGAGGTTAAGGTTTTACCAAGAAGTAAAAGTTTAGTCAATAATAAATAGAACTTTTGCCAATGTGTAATGGTCTAACCATGAATAGATGGAGGTTTTGTCAAAGGATATAGGTTTAATAAGAAAAGTTAGAATTTTTACCATAAGGTAGAGGTTTAGCCAAGAAAATATATAGGTTTTGTTGAGAAGTAAAGATTTTGCCAAGAGATCGATGTTTAGCTAAGAAGATATAAAGATTTTGTCAAAGAAAAGGTTTAGCCAATAAGAACTAGATGTTGTGCCAAAAGGAAAGGTTTAGCTAAGAGATATAGGTTTAGCCAAAAGAGTTAAAAGTTGTGCCAAAAGGAAAAGGTTTAGACAAGATATATAGGTTTAACCAAGAAGAGTTAAAAGTTGTGCCAAAAAGAAAAAGTTTAGCCAAGAAGAATTAGAAGTTGTGCCAAAAAGAAAAGGTTTAGCCAAGATATATAAGTTTAGCCAAGAAGAGTTAGACTTTGTGCCAAAAGGAAAAGGTTTAGACAAGATATATAAGTTTAACCAAAAAGAGTTAAAAGTTGTGCCAAAAAGAAAAGGTTTAACCAAGAAGAGTTAGAAGTTATGTAAAAAAAAAAAAGGTTTAACTAATAGATATAAGTTTAGCCAAGAAGGGTTAAAAGTTGTGTTGAAAGGCAAAGGTTGAGCCAAGATATATAAGTTTAGCCAAGAAGAGTTAGACTTTGTGCCAAAAGGAAAAGGTTTAGACAATATATATAAGTTTAACCAAGAAGAGTTAAAAGTTGTGCCAAAAAGAAAAGGTTTAACCAAGAAGAGTTAGAAGTTATGCAAAAAAAAAAGGTTTAACCAATAGATATAAGTTTAGCCAAGAAGGGCTAAAAGTTGTGTTGAAAGGCAAAGGTTTAGCCAAGAGATATAGCTTTAGCCATGACTAGTTAAAAGTTGTGCCAAAAGGCAAAGGTTTAGCCAAGAGAGAGGTTTAACCATGAAAAAATAAAAGGTAGATAGGTAGGGGGTTAGTAGGTAGAGTCAAGATGTAAGTAAATAATGTAGCTAGGTTAGTAGGGTAGCTAAAGAATTAGGGTGACTAGATTGGAGGGTAATAGTGTTAGGGTTGGGAAATAAACACCCAAAAATTAAAAAGGGTCAAAGGTTAGCAACCAAAAAAGGTTGAATAGTACAATGTTGGGTTAACATAGGGTTAGGAACTAAATGAAGAAACACAACCCATCCTATGGACAAAATGGCCAACTAGTGCATTGGTGGGTGCTAATTCACTTTAGCCAAAGTTTCTGATCTTGAAATTAAGAAAGCCTAACATTTCCAAATTTGATGCATTTGCCAATGTAGACAAAAACCTTTACTGGTAAATGATGTACTATGTAAATTTGTGGCAGAGAACATGTATAATAACTTTTGCGTTGTTGTAACTTGCTAAGAATAGTAATATGTTTTTTTATTGCACTAGACTACACTATTTGAAACTTTTATTGAAAACAACAACACAAACATAGTATTGGGCACACCATGAAAATAAGTATTAGGGTTTTTTCTAACACAACATTTCAGTTAGGAGTTGACACAAAAAAATTTAAAAATCTATGACAAGAATGGCAAGAATTTGCTTTCCCCTAATATATAATACTAAAATAGAAGAGTTTCTTATGTAAAAATGGGAATAAAAACTTGCCATGTTTAACTATAGAAACATATTGGGTTTTTTAGAAATAGTTTGGCTCAAAACTGAGGTGAAATCATAATCTTCAAAATTTTCAAAAATCTATAAACACAACACAAAAAGCTTTAAAAACACAAATTCATAAAAGAAAATTTTTAAATCAAAACAAAACACTCAAATCTATTGTTGAAGCTATTTTTAAAAGATTCTAATGTTGAATTCATGGCATGGTCATCAAATGTTAGTGCGGTTTTCTAACACACTGAGATTCAATGTAGGTGTTTCTTGATGTATTGCCATTGAATGAAATAAATGGTACAAAAAAGGTTTATATGTAATGTTTAGGTTTTAACTAGTAGGTAATATTAATAACCTAATAGCAACACGAACTAATTCAAAATTCAAAATACTAGCCATTAATGTAGTTAATAATTAATTCAAATCTAGACTAATTCAATTTGAACTAGCTATTTAGGTTAATTAGTCGTTAACAAAACTAATATTTATTCAAATATTAAGTAGGTAGTAAAGTAACTAATTATCATAATAACTAATTAACACTTAAATAAAGTAAGAAAGTTATATGGTGAAAATATGAGTTAACAATTCACTAGTCCCATTAATCATTTAAAAAATGTTAAGATAAAAATCATCATCATTCAATTGTTTTGCTATAATTAAAGAAATTCTACCATAGGCTAAAATATATGGTGGCATTTCAACAACATTGGAAATAAATATTTTCTATCATAATCTTCCACCATAGAAATCACTTGTTGTTTACCAATAAAAAAAGAAACCAATATAATATTCTTAAAATTTGGATCTAACATTAAAGATATCATGTTATGGGTCTTGTTTTATACTTCATTAGGAATGAAATGAAACCATTTAAAACATCACATACTTGCTTTCTAATGTTGAAAGTGAGCATAGACAACTCCAAACCCACAACTATATCATCTTCCATCAAATTAGTCATAGAGGGCGTCATTCCATAATCTTCTTTTAGTTTTAAGGCCATGATAATTTTTGCATGCAAGGCATCAAAAAATAACCAATGCCCATGAGATTGGTTAAGCACACATGCACGCACAACAAAAGAAAGAATATCAATAATGATTTGAGAAACATCCCAAATTAGAATCATCACAAATTTATCAAGCTTCATAGGTTTGTACAAATTTCATGTGAAATTCAATTTTCATAGGTTTATACAATAATCGCACGAATTCCCTGTTATGGTTAATATGAATGATATTTGTACATATTCAATATCTTAAATATTCAAATGGGTGAGACATTGTTTTTGAATGACATACATGAATGTTCATAATTAATACACAAAAATCACATAGTTTTATCCAAAATTACAACATGATAATTGCATAGATTTAATTAAAATGTAAATCCTACACTTCACATCAAAACATCAAAAGTAAAAAAAAAAATCATTTTATATAAAAGCAATATGTATATTTTTCATGCCATTTTTACACTTTAAAGCCCATGGAATTTGCATAGACATATTGTTTTACAGTTATCATATGGATTTTTTTGAAATTTTGTGATATTGTAAGTTTGTGATGTAAAGTGAGGGCACAAGTAATATTCATTAATGTTTGATGATTGTAACATAAAACAATTGTGGCCTTGAATTGCAATGTTTTTTAAAAAAATACGATTTTACTCACAAACCTATAAAAATAGATTAAATATCAACACAATAATCTCCAAATTCCACAAACAAAAATTTACACAAAAAAAAATGAAAAACATTATGCTTGAAAATAAAATTGATTTAATTTTCATTGGAGTGCTCATGTTTTTTGGCCTCAAAACAACTTCAATTCAAGCCTTGTTCCAATCTTGCTAACCTTTACCATATTTCTTTGCCCAAGTGGTGCATGATTTTTATAAATTTACATGGGTAGACTTGATGGAAACATATTTAAAACCCTTACAAACTTTCTCATCACTAGTGGAATATTGGTAAGCTTTGGAGAAATCATGCCCAAAATATGTTCCTTAAAAACTCTCCTTTAAACCTAAAACTTCACATTTGACAACAAACTTGAAAATATTTGTCATTGTGTTCAAATTTGAAATTTCATCTTTAACTATTATTTAATCTTATTTCTTAAGCCATATTCATCCAAAAGATTGGTCAAAATTTTTGCCAATGCCTATCTTATAGTTTCAAAAGCCTGAAATAAATCAAAAGTAAGATACTTTAGCTTCTGATCAAATTCCCAAAGAATTATGACTAGGCAAACATATCATGAGTGCTTTTGGACATCTAGACATCAAAACTAATAGTGGGAAAATGACATTTTTCAAGCAAAGGTAAAACATGTGTCTACTTGGTTTTCTCCACTAGGCTACAAAATATCATGTGACAAATACTTTTGTGAAAAGAATTGAATTCAAAAACACAAATGCAAAATTAAATAGTTAACCTCACATTCTTCATAAATTGTAAAGGAAAATGGATTTTTACAATGAAAAGTGCAAGATTCTTCAAAAACTTTTAGTACTCCACATCATCCTTTTTGAAAGGCTCTTTGGAGGCAAAACAATAAAAAATGGATAAATTGGATATGTTTGGTTTTCTTTTAGTAGGGTTTTTTTCCATACTTCTTTTCACTATAGACTTCACTTCCTATTTAATTTTTTAATAAAATTTTGAATGGTTTACATCAACATGTTATTCCACTTATTTATAATCAAATATTATAAACTTCCATAGTTTTGTTCTTGGGTGAAAGGAAAGTTGGGATGACACAACATATAATGCATGACTTGAGGTCCATCAAATGTCACTTTTCCATTATCATTTAGATAGAAAAATGACCAACATAAAACATTCCTATTATGCGGCCTCCATTTTTTCCTTTGGGAATGCAAAAGGGTAAATTGGCTAATGATTGAACACTTAAGGGTTCAAATTGCAAGGGTTCAATAACTGGCCATTTTTTGTTCATGGTCCTCAAAGAAATTAGTTGCCCCTTGAGCTAGAGCATTAGTAGGCCTTTAGAGAAGTTGATTCCAAGCTAGAATAAGAAAGTTATGACCCCCCAAAATTAAGGGGTCTTGTTGTTTGAAAAAATTGGATAAAACATATAAGGCCCTTATTTCCATGCATTTTAGACCTTATGAACAAACATTTAAAAACTTATGAAAGGACATCTTACCTCCTATAAATAGGAAAATATTTAAAACTAAGTCTAGACTATTTTTTATTACCATTCATATTTTTCAAAAAATATATTAACACCAAAAATTTGTAGCACAAGCTGCAGAGTCATGAGGCTTTAAGGATTTCGAAATAGATTATTTTTTGAATATTAGCTTAGTGCCTTAAAATTGACAATGCTTGTGAGGCCACATGGACTAATTTACCCGTTTTTCTCAAGATGTGGGAGAAGAATGTTTCGACAACGGTTGTTGCAATTCTCTTTTTCAATGTCTCCCTCTTATTTGTCTAAGGGAGACGTTGTTGCTCTAAGGGAGACATTGTTGTTCTAAGGGAGATGCCATTGGTTTGGAGTTCAATTCTAGACCTTGGTGGGTATTGTTGTGTGTTTTGGAAGAATAGGAGGAAAGGGAAATGGGTTGAGAGGGAGTGGAGGAATTGGGGCTTGCAGCAATCAAGGCTGTTGTGGCCATCATTAGCATCACTGCTTGCATCAACATCACATGATGGGTGTGTTTTTCTTTCCTTTCCTCTAGATACATCTTGCATTAGATGGAATGTTTTGCAATTGGCAGGTTCATAGGTCTCTCCCATTCTTGAAGGTTGGGTGTTGGGATTGGTTTCATTGGTCAATTAGTTGATAACCTTCTTATATTCTATAAGCAAAAGATTCCATGATGTGGTGGGTAGTGCATATTATGTTGTTCCAAAGGTGTTGAAGAGAAAATCAAGTCCAGAATTTGATGCATGGAATATTGGTGTCATCATGTACATCTTGTTGTGCAAAAGGCGCCCATTTTGGGACAAGATTAAAGTTAGAATCTTTAAAAAGGGGGTCAAAACAAGATAAAGTATACGTAAAAAATAGATGTTTCCACTTTAACCTTGTGCTCCGCATATAATTACCATAAAATAACAGCAAATTAGGTGAAAGTATGTGTTAAGTAATATTAGTTTGCTCTATTAAGTTTATAAGAATTTACATCTAAAGTAATTAAAAGAAAACGTTTAAAAATTGATAAAAAATACATTTGAAACCAACTAAAAAATACGTGTTCAAACCTACTTTTTGGTTAGAAAAATTAATGAAATTGATATGTCATAAGTTAGTAGATGAAGATCAATACATATTTTAGCAAGTCATCAAAAAAAAATTATTAACTTTTCATAAGAACTTACTTTCACCTACTTGAAACCAAAAACCCATAGTGAAAAGTAGATGTCAAAAGTTACTTGTAATTTGAAAAACCTATGTTAAACCTACTTTTACAATTTGAAATATGAAAATCAATGCACATTAGTGTAACCATATATTATATTTAATCATTAAAATAAAAACATTCAATGTCCCACAATTCTACAATGGGTTTTGTTATTATTTTAAATCTACTTGTTCCAGTTTTGACAAGGTAATCAAGTTGTTCACTTTATCTTGTTTACACCCTAGGTAGGAGAAAAAGTAAAAAAAATAGGTTATTCAACTTGTGTCACCTTGACACATGCTTGTATTCAATTGAAGGATGTTTAAAGGGATGCCTAGTTGATAAAAAAGATCATTACCTTTTGTTCGATGTTAAGAACTTTTGATTTGGTTTTGTTTTGACCAAGTATTATGTCTTTGCAATTTCTTTTCTTTGGTTTCTAGTGAATTGCCAATTGGCTAGTACATAAGAGCGGGGTGGGGGGGAAATCAATTGCTTTTGGAAGGAAACTAGGAAAAATAACTAGCCATATGTTGTTGGTCATCATTTAAAGGACCTGGTATGTAAAAGGTTTTTGTGGAGGTTTTTGCTACTTATTTGTTTTGGAGATTGTTTTGATTTGACTACCTAAAAAGTTTTTGGAGATTATTTCAGCAATTTGCAACATCCAATATTATTCTAAGTGTGCTCGCATAACACTTTTATAATTTCATGAAAAATCTGCATCAAAAACTACCTTTTCCTTGGTTGCATCATACTTGCAAACATCCATGACATCTTTGTTATGATCATCATATTTTTATGGAATCTAAGAACTTCACAATTTATTTCCCAAAGTTGCAGAAGCTTTTGTTGTTCAAAAAAGTTTGGTTGAAAAAGAAGGTGGGGATTTTTTTATTTACATTTCTACAACAATGTCGTTGGTTTTTTGGACAATATTTTCAATTATCTCTTTTGCTTTCCCAATAGTATCTTTAGCAACTTGTCGCAATATGTCTTCCTAACAAATTTTTGAAAAATGCAACTCATGGTTGAAATAGTGCTACAAATTGAATACAATTTTATGGCAATTTAGAACTTTGTTAGGTTTATTATCAAATAGACTTTTGAGGGAGGATTTTGCAATGTTGTACTAGGTGGAAGAGATGTTGATTTAAAACATGTTTAGCTTAACCAACATCTAACACCATATGAAGACATGTTGAGTATAGTGCTTTCATGAGTAACTATTACTGTTTTTTTTTGCATTTGTAGAGGGGTGACTTTGGAGTCGATTTATGAGGCTTTTACAGAACAATGATTGATGGGTCCATTCACAATAAAAGGAGCCAATATAATTATTGATTGTGTTTAAAATTACATTTATATTATTTTGAAAAATCACCATTAATTGTATTTAATGAATTATTTGTGCATCATTTGGAATTGTGTTTATGTGCTCATGAAATTGGAATCCAATGAATTTGGAATCATTTCACTATGTTATTAGAGTCCTTTGTCATACATAAAATAATTGTTAACAAGGTCTTTTTAAGGACTTTAAAATTTGAGTGTGCTTTTTGTTACTAAAATGTTCACCAAATGTTTTCAAATTTATTATGGGCTCTAATATAATTCATAAGAAGGGCCACATGTGTTTATATTTTTAAATGCATATGTATTGAATCCTTTGAATGGCTGTTGTTAATTTTGATTTTGAATGTCGTTAATGGTAAAAAATGTTCAAAATTTGTAATCATCATTAAAAAAAAAAGTGTAAATTTGATTATAATTTAGGTCTTCATGCAATTTTATTTATTTATATTATAATATGGGTCATGTTTGTTTTCAATATTGATATTCAATCTTAGAAATTACATTTAAAATATAGTTTTGGTATTTAATAGACTAATATGTGTGTAAGACACGATTATGTGGTTCCTTCATTAAAATTGTTCTCAAGAAGTAAGTTTTAAATGTATTACATTCAATTCTTCAGCCTATACCTAAAGATCTTGGAATCAATTATTTACAAAAGCTTCATACTCACCATAAGGCTTTGATGGTGTAGATCATCAAAGTTGCAAAGTCAAATTCATGCCTAGCAAACAATAACCTACCTTTGGACATTCAAAAATTGTGTTGCTAGGTGTCCTATGATGCCTTTCAATTTATTCCCAAGATTGAAACCTTTGGAAAGGTATATTTTTCCACTTCAACTTGGTTTCCTATTGTCCCTATTTTGTGACCTATTCTATTTGGTAAAGATGTAAAAGGTGTGCTTCTAATTTAATTGTGTTTGGAGGACTAGGTAAATCCCCATTTTATGTTTAACCTAGTTTCAACTTGTCAAACCCATCCATGCATTGTGTAGATAGTGCCATCATGTTGGAATTCAACTCCATCTTTGGATCTTTCTTTCTTTCCCCTTTGCCATTAGAACTTGACTTAAACCCTTACTTTTCACTATTGTTGAGTGGAAGGTTGTAATTTGGTTGGGGGATGTCCAACAAGTTGCATTTTTTTTCCTTTTTTGCACTCTGGTTACTTTTTTGTTGTTGAAATGTGACTTTTAAACCAAATCTTCTATACCCCAAAAGATGGGCCCTAAACCCTACCCTGAAATTGTTGTGGAATTGTTCACTAGTAGCCCTAATTGTTGTAACAAACTAAGCATTGTTGAACCTAGTTCTTATTTTTTTTCAACATTCCTTTGAGTTGTTTTTTCTGTTGTAGTAAGTGTATGTTCAACCCATTTTGATATCTTCCCCTCTTTTGGTTTTGCGTTTTGTTCCCTAATTTTATCAACAATTTTTTTCTCCAATGCCTTTTGTTTCAACACTACCAAGTATTAGTCTGATGTGACCACATGTGAATTGGAATAGTCTACTAATGGCTCTTTGCCATGTTTTTTCCTTGTTGGTAATCTTAGTAAAGATAATAGGTCACCCAATTCTACAACTCCTTGGGTCTGACTTAAAATAGTTAGGTCATCTAATTCAGGGTTGGAATTTTCCAAGTTCACCACAAATTCATCTTATTGATTATTTGTTGGGGTGGGAAGACTCCTGTCTCATTTGAATTCTAGATGTGATTTGATTGATATTTGTGTTGTGTACATGTTTTTAAAGTTATAATAAAAGGTATGGCATGTTTGACGACTTAACCTTCTTGCCCTAGAAACCTCCAACCCTTCAGTAAAACGTATGTTAATTTTTGGATGCCTTTTCAAAAACTAGAACCACCAATTATATTTTGAACACCATTTTGAAATGGCGTTGGTTTGGTTTCATTGATTTCTACAACCTTCATTTTTAATTGTTGAATGTTGACAAATAATCCACCCTTTTGCATGTTTAAAACCCAAGTAACCATTGCTTCATCCCTGTTTCTATTAACATGCCTTGGGGACCCACTTTCCTACATCTAGTTCTACCATTCAAATGATTTGAAAGTGAGGTCACTAGTATGTTCCAATACTTTGTAGCTTTCTTTAGAGATGTGTCTCCCTTCTCCACAACATCCACGACATAGATTCTAGTTGCTAGTCTGTCCATTTGCATGATTTGAGGTAGCAACTTGTTGAAACTTACCTTTGCCTCGGCCTTGTATTGTTGTTGTGGCAAGATGACATTGTTGTTGCTTTATGTCAATGGTTGGTATTGCTTATTGACCTTGCTATGTTGTTGGGGTGGTAGGTGGGAGATGGGAGATGTTGATTCTCTTGGTACTTGAAACTTTGTTGTACTGCTTCCTTGGCACATTAAGATGTGGAGTGCCATTTGCTAGTGTTGCATCCCGAGTATGTTGTTGCAAGGATTATCCTAAGTATGTTGTTACGTTGCATTGGTAGATTCATCTTAGCCTTGCTCCTCCTAATCCCAATTTGCAAACACTTGGTGGCATCCGTTCAAGTCCTATAAGAAATACAAACCTATGTTTCTTATATGTAGACCAAGATTCCAAAACATATGTTAGATTTGGATAGTGCTCAATGACATAATTTTCCACGTCCTCACAAGAATAACTAGTTCATAAAATGCAAAAAGAAAAATTCTAGTCTGATGTCACATTGGTTGTCCAAATGTGTCGGGAGTGGGAATATATTTCAAGGTGCATTGTGGGGGAAGAATAGGAAATTTGTGACGAATTGCACTATTAGAATGAAATGAGCTTTTAAGGAGTGATGATTGTTGAACCCAACGATAATAAATGTAGTGTGAATACTTGTTTATGTATTCCTGAACTAATTTTGGTATGCCATTCAATTATGCCTTTTTTTGCATTACTTCATCTTCTTCAACATGTTTTAGTTTGATTGCAAATGCTAGAATCATTATTTCTACCTCTTTAATTTCAAATGTTGGAAGAATTACTTCTACCTCCTTGGTCTTAGATGCAACCAACTCACCATCTAATCCTTTATTGATCCCACTCTATAATCTTTCTAGAAAACTTTCAAACTTTTGCAACAAATTTCCTGCTTCTTATGACATACTTAGTTTAAAACTATAACCTTTACTCTAAAATTGTAAAGCCATATGAAATATGCTTTTGCTTTGTTGTTTGTTTGTTTCTGGTGGGAATCCATTCTATGAATTGTGGAGGGAAAGTTTTTAATGAACTTATGTGGTTTTTGATGGTGCAATGGTATCCAATGTTTGAGTTGTATTAATCGAGTTGTTTCCTATGTGGGGTCTCTTTGTTGTTCTTTGTTCACACAATGATCAATTCCTAAACACTTCTCAAGTTGTTTGTGCATAAAACTTCCTATTCACGGTCATCTCATTGTTTTTGAATGTTACCTTAGATGCCTATTATCGAACACAAAATTGCACATAAGTAAGTAGTCATGTGTGTGATCCAAAATCCTCACATTTAAAGGTGGAATTCCTACCTCTTATTTTTGAATAGTAAATTATCCGAAAGCAATAAGAATTTAAAAAATTTCAGAACATAAATTTTTTTGCCAAATGTTAGTCATAGGTGTCCATTTGAATAGAAACCAACATAGATCAAACTGAATACCAGTCTTAAAACACACTAAATAGTTTTTGGTCATAGGCACCCAATTAGTGATGGTTTAGTTTACCCTATGACGCGCTCCCAAGTCACGGGGTGAAACCCACTTGAGGGTTTCACAAAGTCAAGTTGCGGAAAGTTGAACTTGGTAGCACGCTCCCGGCTTCCAACTTTAGAAAGGGGTAGAGGGTCGAGTTGGGAGCCCCGGGATTAGACTAGGAAGAGGGACTAGCTTAGCTCATGTGAATCTACATCCAAAACCAACCAAATCGGGTTAGTTTAGCATTCGGGACACCCTTTGGTGTTGGGACTTGCCACGGGCATTTGGACCCACAAGACTCACCATGGCCCGGACTCGGGGGAAGCCACCACCTTCCCCCATATAGTATTCTCTGCGGCTGGTCGCGGAGGCCACATCCGAATGGCACAAATTCCCGGGACTCCCGAAATGGAGTCCCGAAATTGTCCCGGCGGGACTCTCGGAACTTTGAACCGCCATAACTCCCGACTGCAGAGTTGGATCGCGACGAGGTCTGAACCAAAGTTGTAGCCCTCGTCGAGATCTTTCCAACGCCATGTCTCACGCTCAAATCGGACGTCGGAAAGAGGTCGATTCTCGACTTTTAATGGTCGGGAGTCAAACTGCCAATTTGACTCCTAGCCCTTCTTTTGCCCATAACTTGGGCTGCAGATGCCCGAATTGCCAATGCGAGGGCATTTTCAATATCTACGTTTCAAGACCTTTCCAATGACACCAAGAACACCCCAATGCGAGGTGTTTGCCCCTTGCTGTCGAGTTCTGAACATTTGGGAGTCCCGGAGGACTCCAAATCCCCAACTTTCCCAAGTGTTGAGCTTCACCCCCACACTTGGCCAAAGTAGGGGTGCGACACCCTAGTTATAAGTTTTTTTTCATTTTTTCATCATTTTTTGAGA
>Ga0209611_10010418_pt1 | contig 13706 bp, 14 predicted proteins | sample S1TSphgellanicum_3_FD_187693 | JGI IMG/M metagenome (GOLD analysis project Ga0209611, IMG submission 187693) | Host-associated microbial communities from peat moss isolated from Minnesota, USA - S1T2_Fc - Sphagnum magellanicum MG (SPAdes) (version 2) | ecosystem: Host-associated > Plants > Peat... | reverse complement strand
CCCCCCCCTCTTTTGGCTAGAATTTATGAATCTATTACCCTAAACTTCAAGAAAATTAAGAATTAGTAAATTTTAGAAACACAAGAACCTCAAATCATAAAAATAATAAAGTTAGTCATCAAATTGAAAATACTTGACCCCCATTTTATTTCGATAAAATAAAATTAGAAATAAAATTCCTTTAGACAAACCTTGACATCAAAGGAGAAAACACTTGCCCTTGGACTTCCACATATTTTGCCCTAAAGGTTCTAGCCTTGTTAAGGACTTTGGCATTGTAGAAAGACTTCCCCTCAATACAAAGCACACCTAAAACTGGATTAGTGCCTTTTGGCAACAACTCAACATGCGAAAATATTTTTAGACCATTTTGAGTTGTAAAAGATGAGACAAATATTCTATGAGTGTTACAATTGGATGTCTTTCAAATTGCAATCAATTTTACCCTAAACTTTTGTATGTTTTGGTGTATATTAAATAGGTTCCCATGTTTTACTCTAGACCAACATTTTATTTTTATTTTGTGAAAGTTTACAAAATTCAACGTATCAACAAGTCTTGTGGCCCAAGAATGATGGAGGAGACAAGAAAAAACAAGTTCAATAGGTAGGGCGTTCTTTGCAAGGGGTATTAGCAGAGGCCAAAAATGGTGACAAACTATTTTGGGAAGAGAAATTTCATGCAGCCAATGAGAAGGCCCAAGCATGCACTCGAGGTGCCTTGCTTTTGTTCCTTTTAAGTCTTGGGGGAGGAGGGGGGAAGGGAAGGGATTTTTTTTCATTTGTCCCTTGTTCCCAATGTGTATCCACTATGTTCCCTTCAAGTTCCCAATGGGTTTCTAGTATGTTCCTCAAGTTTCCGATGTGTTCCCCAACATGTTCTCCATAGCACCTCACTTTTATCCCATATGCTTTGGCAAATGTCATTGTCCTTTCACCTATATAGGTGGGCCAAAGGGAAGAAACTTTGTACTTCAAAATAGAACCTTCTATTTTGGGGAGCTTCCATAGTTTCATTTTTTTTTTTGAGTAATGGGCCAATCAAATTGGCTGGTTGCAAAAACAAACAATTGAATTTAGGGAGGCCCCACATTTAATAATAGGAGAGGTGAATAGGAGATGAAGTCCTATGACAAACTACCATAATTTGAAGCACGTATTGAAGGTACTTACGTTTTAAAAAACCTTTAGAAATACTAAAGTGATATTTGTAATTCTAGAATGAAAATGATTGTGTATATATCACATGCAATTGTTTAAAAGCCAAAGGAGGTTGTGGTGGTATTTGATTTCATTGTCATTTCTTTAGACAAAACAACATCCATAAACAAAAGCATTTCAATCCTTTTGTATGTTGTTGAGAAATGGTGTCTATCTTTATTCTATTGTTCATGTTAATGGTTGTCATTCACCTCACTAATATATGAAGCTTTTGATTGTTACCAGAGGTTGACAAATTGATGCAATATCTTATTAGTTTTGGTGTTGACATAACCAACTTCTTTGAGGACATCTAGGATAGAACAACAATCACAACATAAGTTTTTTCCTTCTAAATAGGGTTTCATTGCATGGTAGATCACACCAATTAAATAATTCAAATTTTAAGAAAATTGAATATGATGACTTGACTTGAATCGCTTTTACAATCCTTACAATTTGATCTTAATCACAAAAATAACATCTAACATACCAAAAGTTGGCAAAATTCTCGGTATCTAAAGGCAATAATATTTGAGGAATATCAAGATGCTTTACATCAATGTGTCAAATGTAGCCAATAGGGTTAGGCAAATGTGCAACATACTGTTGTTGAAGATGGTCGTGGATAAACAGGTTTAGGCAAAAAGAATTTCTAACATTGGAATGTTAAGTGATGTTGAGATTTTGCTAGATGGCATTTTGTAATATGAAACTTCCCTTGTTGGAAGCTAAGCAACTCATTCATTAAAGTCTTTGAATTAAAGAAATATGTTTGTCTATGATTTTGTGGTTATAGTTAATAAACTACTATGGCAATGTGTATGCTACATATTCAAACCCTTCGACCTCATATAACCAACCCAGATTTGCATTCTTGATTGACCTGGTTGAGGCAAAACCTACTACATCAATCCTAGTGCCGTGGCCACAAAACTTAGTACTAGAAGAGCCGATTTGACATTTGAATGTAATAGACAATAATAATATCAATAATAATATACATCTGAAAGCTAAAGTGAAATTTTCATGGGTAGTCTTCAAAGCCTTGGTTTAATGATAAGCCACTACTGCCAGCCATAGGTTTTATAATACCTAGAACCTTCAAAGGTTGAACACCAATGTTTTACAAACAATTCTGTCATCTTTGGGTGGTCCAAATTGATGTGCTAAACATGTGCTTTGCAATTTATTAAGAAATCAATTCCATTTGGATGGTTCAGAAACAAGAGCAGATGCTTGTGACCGACAAAATTTGTTTGCAATTGCATCATGCTCTCTGATGTGCTAAACATGATCTTTGCAATTTATTAAGAAATCAATTCCATTTGGATGGTTCAGAAACAAGAGCCGATGCTTGTGACCGACAAAATTTGTTTGCAATTGCATCATGCTCTCTCCCTTGATGCTTCCCCCATCTTTTCCCCTGTGTCTTGAATGCCGCTTCCCCACTGCCTCCCCAACACATTCATCTCTTTTCTCAACTCAGTACAAATTTACATCCCACCAAACCCGTGTATGTAGAACTAAAATAAAAATTTCTTTGAGCCGCCACAACTTCCATTTAGTTCAGAAGCTTCTAAACGGTTATTCACTGGGCAGGTTCCTCCAGGAATATGGCAAGCCCCATCCAGTGAGCCGTTGTTCTGTTGGGTGGTAATGGGGGGAACTACCAGGGCCTATTCTAAACCCCATCAAGTGACCCGTTGTTGTGTTGGGTGGTAACGGATTCTACCTGGGCATGTTCCAAAGCATAACCAGTTTACCCCACCCTCGAATCCACCTTACAACATTTGCCGTCAACTTGTGTTACAAGTGCATTTAAATGTGGAACCAGCAAGTGCCTAAGAAAATGGCTGAAGAGTGTAAAGAACGACACTGTAAAGCTACTGAAGAGTGCAAAATACGACACTGTTACCCTTGTAGAAATGCAGAGTGCCAAATAATAGCCACCAGCACACCATGAGGGATGAATGGTGGGGCCTTGGGTGACCCAGCACACACCTTGGTACCATGCTAAAAACCCCAAAATCTATATAAATTATTTCTAAATATTACAAACATCCCACTCTTAGACTAATTCAGAGTCTCTCTGAGTTCATATCTAACATTTTGAGGCTTAATAGAGGCCTCACTCAAAAAGCTGAAGGTACCAACATGGGTGGTGGTTCACCCTAGCTGGATGGTAAATGGTGAGGAAACAGGATTTTTATTGGGATCGAGTTCCCTATCTAACCACTGTGGTTACCTCCCTTGGTATTGTATTTTTACAGACCTACCTACTAACAACCCACTAGCCCTTACCTACATACTAAGTTCTAACTATCCAGTTTGCATCTGTTTTACATTGCAGCTACCTATTGTCTTACCTACCTATAGGACCTAGTTTTGACAGGATAGGTTTTACCAAGGTTTAACTGGATGTCACCTTGGTTGGGGGTTCATCCACATTAGAATTTGGAGTTATATTGATCTTCCAATGGCCTATGGCGGTGTGTTCCCTCTGACCCTCAAATGGTAATCAGGGATCCGGGTATCATTAATGGTAATGACATTTTTTAATGGATTTATGGGTCTTTTTTGTCTTTTTCTTTTTCTTTTCACTATTGAAGAGAAGAGAAGGAAAGCACTTTGGTTTTCCCCGGCTTATCAAAGGCTGCAAAAGTCTTTTCCACCATGCAGCAGGTGAGATTGCATGGTGCAGATTCCATGGCATAATAGACCAAATAAGCATGATATTATGCAACATTATGATACGACATCATATTACAATAATTTTACACAAAACCATTTGAATTGATTGGTGGGTTGTAGCCTCAACAATTGTCCAGCTACTATGATTCCGGTATCATGCAGTGGCCCCAATACGGCGGCACCTTGTCGTAGGCCCCTTATTTTGGGAATGCTCCCCACCTGTCCTAGGCCCCTTATTTTTTTGGGAATGTCCCCACGCTGGCTGGCGTTTTACCCGTCGCCTCCTCCAAACATCCAAGTGCCAATGTGCAAGAATGCTTTCAATTTGATGAAGTTGTCCTACCAGCAGAACTTTCTCCAAGTGGAGCAAATTGAAACACGGCTTCTCATGACACACCCCCAAAAGACAAGATGGTGAAAGTATTATTACATGGAGTAAATAATGTAGCTGTAAATATTTCTCTAAGTGGGCACTATTGAAATGTTTCTTACTCAGAACAATCCCCTCAATAAAAATACAAGGTGATGAAAGTACGTGGGATGTAAAGCTCGAGGGCCATGAGCTTTACCACAAGAAGGGCTTATTATGCAAGGTGAAGTCGAGCAGCACAAGCCCAATTCCAGTAAAACCTACAGCCAAGGCTTTTATCGTGTGTAAAGATCACAACTACATGGTGATGTGAGCTCAAGAAGACCAGGAAGCTGTGATAAGGGCTCGTGCAAGGTGGAGCCAAGCACAAGCGCCCAATTTCATTAAAGCTTGTCGCCAAAGCTTGTCGCCAAGGGCTTTACCGTGCATAAAAGATTGCAACTGCATGGTGGTGTGGCCATGAGAACACCAACAACCAGGCTTTATGATTATGAACCAGGTCAGAAGAGGTAGGTGAAGCTTTACAAAAATCATAATGCCCACATAGGAAATGGATGAAAAACATTCATCCAAGTAACATGGCATCCAAATACACTTGTTCAAAAAAAGCTGTGTCTTTATGTTTATATGAAGTTGCTGCTGAAATAGTTAGTTTTTTGAAGCAAGCTTGCTTGCTTTTGACTCTTGGGAGGAAAGTACCTTACCCTAAGGTCAGTTTTGTCATTAAATAATCCTCAAAATAGTGAAATGAAATTTAGTGAAAATACGAAGTTGACATGTTGAAAATCATCATAATTATCATAGGCTAATCTCTGAATAATTTCACCCCACATATTACAATATTATATTATAGTAGATGATGGAAAATACATATAATTTCAAAAGATTCATTTTTTGGAAAAAAATAAAATAAAATCCTTTTGTCAATGTGGAAACTGACCTTAGGCTAAGCTAGTTGGGGTTTTTGGCAATTGATGATCAGAATTTTAGTATGTTTTGTTCTCAGCAACCTTTTCAACTCCTTCTCAATTAGCAATTGTTGCCTCCAGCAAGCAAGTTAGCAAAATGAATGTGAACAAATAAATGGCAATATACTTACTTGGACCAAGGTGGTCATCAGAGTGGGCAGGTTGGGTTAAGGTTAAGTTCAAAAATAGGTCAACACAGCTCAAAACAAACTTGTCCTACTTGGTAGCAACACACCAATTGTGTGAAACAAATATGTTTCACTTGACTGAAAAGAAAAGGAGCACATGAACCCAAAAAAAAAGAAAACTGAAAACTGAAAAAAGCCCAGCTTCAAAATTTGTGCTTTCCACAAAGTCTCTTGAAATTTTCACAAAGTTCGGTAGGCATTCATAGTAAACAATTTTCTTCATTTATTCAAACATCTAAATAAAATAAAAGATGATGCATGTATGTGCTAATATAAACCTCACCTCTTTCAAGCCTAACTACCTCACTCTATTTTCCCTTACCCACATGCATGGGTATGAATAAATAAATAAAATTACATATGTCTTTTCATGTCCATGTTATTTATATTCTACATCAACATGAAAAGGCATGATTTTAACATTTAAAATAAACTATTGAGAACCACATGGGAAAATTTTTAAAATTATATTTTTAAAAAATTAAAAGAGAGAGAGAGAGAGAGAGAAAAGGGAAAGGGGGGATTTTGATCTGTTTGGAACCTTGGCATGTAGGGTAATGTCATCGTAAATAATATTTCACCAAGTGGAACTATTGAAATGTTTTTTTCTCATGTCAAAAATCCCCCACTAAAGACAAGTCTATGGTGAAAGCATTTAACCAACTCTTGGTTCTGTTTTAGAAGCCTTGGGCCCCCTTGTGTCCAATATACTCTAGCAAAGATAGGGACACAGATAAGCTGGAAACATCCATGCCCTTGATCAGCTTGGAAAAGCCAAGGACGGGTAGTGGCTTCCCATGGCTATAACAAAATGATTATTTGTGTTTTCTATGGTTCCCTATTTAGTATTGACTGATTCCTTCAAGTCCAGAGCCGAACAACTCTTCCCTTGAATTCATGCTCCAACTGGAAAGAAACCTGACCAAATAGAATTAGAAAGACAATTAGAAGCAAACAACATCAAACTTAGTGTACCTAGGCATGAATGGTGGGCACACTGGAAACCGTGGTTAAGGTAGACACGCCCATCATCCAACACAGGTTGAGAATCAAACACTTGAATAGTTTTGAGATGGGTCGATGATCAATCAACCAAATACCTTTCATCATGCATAAAAAATATTCCCTATGACTGAATGCATATTTGTGTTCAGCTTTTTGCAAAGTCTCAACATTGATCTTGTAATTGTGTTCCGTCATGGGTGTGAGATGTATATAACATTTGTTAAAAACAAGTGTACATTAATCTACAAAAGGTGTGTGATGATTGATAGGTTGGGTAATGTCACATTTCATTGCATATGAAAAAATGCACATAAAGATGGGTATATCCTAATGCATGGTATGCAAATGTTTGGTAAAAGGTGTGATTTAGTTTATCATGTGAGGTCAATGTTTGGTGATGGGAGGAGATATACACATTGAAAGGGATACGTATGACAACGTCATAAATGTCCTAAAACCCAAACTTACAACGCACATTTGCATCTCAAGCACAAAAGGTTCAATTCAGCCTAAGAATAAAAGGGCACATTATTGCCTTGGAATATTACAATTTAAAAATGTATGACCAACCTAATGATTATCAAAAATAACCGTACACTTTGCATTTGCCACCAGAACAAGGACATCACAATTTCAATTTCAAAAAGCCAAGCTCATTCCAAAAGTTCAACAAATCATTCACTCTTTTTTATTATCAAAAACATGTCCACCCTGCCTAGAAAGGTGGTAAATGAGTTCCAAAATTTCTTATAGATTGTAATTCTTAGTGTAACAAGGCCAACAGGGTGCAAACTAGGTAATATGAGCCACACACCCTATTTAGGGGATCCCTTTTGGGGGAATTTTTTAATATTTTTATTTCAAAAAAATGCATTTGATTCATTTTTTAAATATTTTCAAAATACATGTAAATTTCAAAAAAATTGAAGTTTATTTATAAAAAATTAGTGTTAAAAAATATTCATTATAGTGTGTAATGAGTGTTTTTGAAAGCTTTTATCCAAAGGATTTTTTTTTAATTAATTCATATATTTTAATGATATATTATGAACTTTATTTTAGTAAAAAAATAATATTTTCAACACCAAATTAAATTGCCACTTTTAAATGTGAAAAATTAAGCACATGTTACACTTATTATGTCTCATGTTAATGTGATTGCACCCAAGGCTTAAAATATAAGAAAAAATATAAATATGAAAATAGAAGATTAATATGATGAGTGCATATTTCATACATTAAAAAAATTTACAATGAAAAGTTCAACATGTTTAATATCATTAAATACAACAATTTGCGGTTGCTTGACAAGTAGGGAAGGATGAAAGGAGAATATAATATTACAAATTTCAACATGCTACAACACTTAGAAGCTTGAGATTCACACCCACATCTTGCAAAACAACAAAAATTAAAATTAAAATTGTATTTGTAATTTTTTTTTTCATTTCTTTTATTAAAGTGGAAGGACATATCATTCAATCCTTTCATAATCAAACTTACTTCTTGTCTTTTTAGTCTGATTATAGGAATGATAAAAGACGTACCTCTTGTGGGGCCCATGTGTGTACTAATGTTGTGCAAGTGTAGATGGGCATGTAAAGCCATGTAATTGTAAATATATTTACATTTACACGTCATGTAAAAGGTTATTGTTACATTTACACTTACATGTGTGTAAGTGTAAATGAAGTTCACAACATTTACATAGTTGTGTATAAAAAATTGGTTATGAAAGTGTAAAAAGGGGTAACCTTAGGATCTAGTTATTTGTGGGTTTTTCAAGGTTGTGTGTTGTGCATCACCCACCATAGCCATTGTTCATTGCAAGCTTAGGAGCTTGCTCTATTTATGAGTTTTGCACATTCATGTGAAATGTTTCATTAAGAATGCATCACCATCTTTGTTGCCTTTGTCGTCTCTTTTCAAATGAGCAAGCTCACCATCACCTCCAACTTGTTATTTTCTTCAATTTGGTCATCGTCATTTTATATTGAAATTTGTGGTGTTCTTTGTGCTCCCCACTTTTTGTGTTGTGGAAAGGAGTGGTTGCACATTACAGTTTGCACATCTTGTCATAGGGTTGTAATTTTCACTACTCTCAAAAATTGATGTAACATGTTACACAATTGAAAATGGTTTAGTGATGAAAATGTGAAATCAATGATGATTCACATCTAATCTATCGAAATGTTTTAAAAAATTTACCAAAAAAATGAATTCAATCTCAAATTGGAATTTTTTTTTAAAGCATAAGTTGTGTCACAATACAACAAATTTCAACAAAAGGACTACAAAATACAACTATTAGTTGAAATTTTTCAATTAAAATTTGCATATACAACTATTGAAACATAATAAATCATTTTTAAAAACTTTTGACACAATTTGCTTACATTTTTTTGTGTTCTAACATTAACACATCTAACTTTCAAGAATACATTTAGGTGATATAAAAATTTCTTTATGCAAAAAAAAATTGTTGGAAGTCATACTTCTAATCAAATTATAGTTGGGCAAAGTGTTGATTTTATTTATTAAAAAATTATTATTTTCTTTAATTAGTAAAAAATGGTATATTGTTTTCAAATGGGGTGTTTAAAAAGGTTTTATGAAATTATTAATGTGCATTAATTTATTTTTTAAATATGAAGCAATTTGATATTCTTTAATTTTTTAACTTATTTTACTTTCAAAACCTAATTCAATTAAACATTTTTTAAATTCAAAATAAATGAATTTTAAATTGTAATATTTTTAATAGTTTATGTAAATCCAAATTTGATTCCTTTTGTGTAGACCATAATGTGCAACTACCCAAAGAAAAGCTGCAAGCATGCAACAACAATAACTTGTAGTACTAAAAATGAGTAATAGTGTGCAATGTGCAATGGCTACAATATGTAGTAACATGTAATAACAACAACATGTACCACTTTGTAATGCACTATGCAATAGTAGCAACACAATGCAACTTGTTATCGTAATCATTTTTTTCAAGTGAACTTGTTCACCATGACCTTTTTGTTGTCTTTTTTTTTTTTTTGGTCAAGTTCGTCTTTTATATAGTTCATGTTCATCTTCTATTGAAGTTTTTGGTGTTCACCATGCCCTATTTTCATGTTGTGGAAGTTCATATTTTATTATAGTAGTGTGGGAATATAACCCAACTTGTCACCCTATTCGTTTTCACCATTGTTGTCATCATTTTTTTCAAGTGACCTTCCTCACTCCAAGTGTTTTTCTTTTGTTCAATGTTGAATTTTGTTCATGTTTATTTTCATGTGTATTGCAAGGTTGCAATAGCAAAACTGAAACCCAACTCATGGGTTGTCATTGTTTTTTGAAGTGAATTTGTTCACCCCTTTGTTCTTTTTTTGGTTCATGGTCTTCTTATTTTATTCATGAATGTGCATGGTCAACTTTGGTTTGTGGTCATAATTTAAGTGTGTTGCAACATTGCAACAAAAACACATGTCATTTTCATTGTTGTTGTCATTTTTTTTCAAATGAATGTTTTTTTGTCCATGGTTTTCTTTTGTTCATGGTCTTCTTCTTTTGTTTTAGGTCAAATTGTGTTCATGTTTTTCTTCATACATGTTGAAAGGTTTCAACAACAATAATGAAACCCAACTCACCGGCTTTTTCAAGTGAGCTTGTTCACCCCCCTTGTTGTTCTTTTTATTTTGATTCATGATTTTTTTCTAATTCACGAATGTGCATGGTCAACTTAAATGTTTTAAATCATCTTTTATGTGTGTTCCAACATTCCACCAATAAAAAGAAACATAGGTTGTTTTTGCCACCACCATCATCATTGTTTTTTTTCAAAGGAGCTTGCTTACCCCCAAGTTTTTCTTTTCCATGGTTTTTTTTTATCATGGCCATTTTTTTTTTCCAAGGTCGAATTTTATTTTGAACTTGTTTTCATGTGTGCTACAAGGTTGTAGCAACATGCAAGAATAAAGCCCAACTCACAAGCTGCCCTTGTTTTTCTTTTCAAGTGAATTTGTTTACCTTTTAATTTTTATTTATTTTTATTCATGGTATTTTTTTTCTATTCACAAATGTGCATGGTCAACTTAAATGTTATTAGCCATATTTTATGTGTGTTGCAACATTCCAACAACAAAAAGAAACACAAGTTGTTTTTGTCCACTTCTATCATCGTTTTTTTCAAATGAGCTTGTTCACCCCCAAAATTTTCTTTTCCATGTTTTTCTTTTGCTCATGGCCATTTTATTTTTTTCAAGGTTGAATTTTGTTTTGAACCAATCTTCATGTGTGTCACAAGGTTGCAACAATAGGAACAAAGCCCAATTCATGAACTACCTTTGTCTTTTTTTTCAAATGAACTTGTTTGCCGCCTTACTTTTCTTTTTTTTGGGTTCATGGTTTTCTTCTATTTAGGATTGTGCATGGTCATATTAAATGTTTTCAACCATTGTTTATGTGTGTTGTAGCATTCTAGTGGCAAAATGAAACATAGATTATTTTCACTTCTACCATCATCATATTTTTCAAGTGAGCTTGCTCACCCCCAAGGGTCTTTTTTCCATGGTTTTCTTATGTTCACAATCAACTTTTCTTGTTTAAGGTCAAATTGTGTTGTGAATTCATCTTCATGTGTGTTATAGGGTTGAAGAGGTAGGAGTGACGTTTGATTCATAGGTTGCCATTGTCTTTATTTTTGGCAAATGAACTAGGTCGTTCCCTTGTTATTTTTATTTTGGTTCATGGTCTTTTTCTTCTATTCATCCAATTTTTGCAATTTTACATCAATATTGACCCTAAAGGGTTATGGGTTGTGGATTGGTGGTGTACAGGCAAAGGGGCTAAGGAGTGGAAGCCTACATGTATTGGTGTGGATTACTTTAATGGAAGCTTGCAACACCAATGAAAATGCATTTTTCTTCCAAAGTTTTAATGCTCCAGCAATGCCTTGTTTACGGGGCAACAATTGTCTTGCATTATTTTCAACAAACCAAGGCTTTAGCAAATAAAATACCACCTACACAAACTTGGGCAATTGTTGAAGTGGTATGTGATGTTTTTTCCCCTATTGTAAGCGCTTGTGTTATTAACCAATGCCATGGGTATTGGACACTATTAGATGCCCTTGCTTCAACCATTAAGTTGCATGTGCAACTTGCCAAGGAAAGCCTTGAATTACAAGCATAATTTGATATTGTTGAAGAATTGGACATGCGCATGAAGGTCAAACAACTTGGAGTGAACATGCAAAAACAAGTAAATGTTATTTTATGCTTAATTTCAAGGATTTTGTCCAACCTACTAAAGCCCACAACATGGTTGCGTTGATGTTGGATCTGAGGTTAAATATTTGAACCTAGTTGGAGATTATGTTGGACATGCTTTTGTAATTGAAATTGCAACAACAGATGACATCAATTTATTTCTTCCAACCCTCAAGATTGTGTACCTAAAGTTGCATGGATGTTCAAGTACCACAAATGTTATGTAGGACATTATGCAGAACATTAAATGCAATTTTCAAAATAACGGTGTTTAAGGAAGAAAATTGTATTGAACAAGTAAATGCTGGGATTTTTTACTTTCAAATTCTTAAACTTGTTTGTGAATTAAAATTTATTTTTTGTTTGTGTTTGCATTTTGCACATGTTACTAATTTGGAAATTATATATGTAATTCTGGTTCAATGGGAATTGTCTTGCTTCCACACATTTGATGTGCCATTGGATTTTGTTCAAAACCCTATTCTTTGGTGGTCAAAGCATGAAGGACAATTTCCAACTCTTGTATATTTAGCAAGAGCAATTTGAAGCATACATGGTAAGCAAATTGAAACATAAAGGGTGTTTTCTATTGTTAGGATCCTTACTAGTTTTCATCAATGTCACCTTGGGGTGAAGAATTTGGACCTCCTAATCTTTTTGATTAAGAATTGGCCTAACAATTCTTGTGTTAATGTTGAGGATGATGGGCCTCAAAGTGGATGAGTTTGGGGAAGTTGAAGAAAATCTTTTAGTTGTTCTTGATATGGATTTCCCCAATGAGGTCAGGGGTCATGTAAAGGAGGAGGACGTACAAAATTGGGAATTGTATCCATGATTTTGGACATTGCCACTTGTCATTTTTGTCATCTACCAAATTCCTACTCAATCTTTATGTTGGAAATGCATGCAATATGGATTTGGTCAAACCAACATTTTGAATGGAATTTAGAGTTCCATGTTGCAAGTGTGTTTTTGTTATATTCTCTATTGACACTTTTATATTACACTTAAATAGCATAAAACAACATAAATGTTAATGTAAATTAAAGTCTGAGTATAAAATGATTTTAAAAAATTATAAATGTAAAAAATGAAAAGCAATGCAAAAAAAAAAATGTAAATGTAAAAAAAGTGGAAAAGTGTGAGTGTAAATGTTTTACACTAACACTTACATTTCTACATCACTTCCTTACACTTGCACTTATATTTTTAAAAATGAACTTTATACACTTACATTTACACAAAATGTAAAACATATTGCCAAATTGATTTACACTTACAAAGAATGTAAATCTAAAAAGATTTACATGCACAACATTGGTGTGTACCAATCACTATTTGCTCAAACAAAAATAGGTTTAAGAAAAGGAGATAACTTTTTTATTTACCTTTGTAGAGGGATGGCAAAGGGATATATCTAGACATCCCAATGACCTTTCAAACTAAGGGACATCCCTCTAGCAACCCAACTTTAAGGATGTTCTTCAAACTAATCTAATTTCATTTCAATTATTGACTATAGAATAACATTTATAGCAAACAATGGATGTCCAGAATTGTGCCAATTCATTGCCATTCAAAAGCCTTTAAACTAGTTGCAGGATGTTGATTAACCCTAGTATCTAACACTTTGATGTTATAGTTGTCACAAGTGCTTAAATGAAGCAAAATAAGTAGTTATTTTTTAAACTTCAATATAGGTGATTGTGTGATGTATGGTTGGATCATTAAGTTGTAATCATATGATATTTTATGTGATTCTTAAGATGGCATTGAGTGATGTGCTAATCAAATGAACACTCTGAAATAACATTACTTCAAATGGGTGCCTTCACATGAGGGTACTTGAAGATTATCAATTGAATCAATGACTTATACATACCTAGATTCACCATTTTACTTATTTTGAGTCTTTACTTTGGTAACTTTTTATTCATATACTTATTCTTACAATTTTATTTTTCACACATGGTCAAAACGATTTAAGTTTAACCACATCATAATTGGATTGTAATTCAAAGAAA
>Ga0209611_10010417_pt1 | contig 13709 bp, 6 predicted proteins | sample S1TSphgellanicum_3_FD_187693 | JGI IMG/M metagenome (GOLD analysis project Ga0209611, IMG submission 187693) | Host-associated microbial communities from peat moss isolated from Minnesota, USA - S1T2_Fc - Sphagnum magellanicum MG (SPAdes) (version 2) | ecosystem: Host-associated > Plants > Peat... | reverse complement strand
TTTAACCATGAAATTTAACCATTAAGTTTATTAACTAAGTTTAACCACTATGTTTAACCATTAGATTTAATCACTAAGTTTAACCATTATGTTTAGTCAAATCAAGTTTAGTTATTAATTTAAGTCCTTAAGTTTAACCATTAAGTTTAGCCATCAGTTTAAATCATCAAGTTTAACCACTAAATTTAACCATTACTTTAAGTCATTAAGTTTTGTCATTACTTTAAGTCATTAAGATTAGCCAATATTTTCAACTCATTAAGTTTAGCCATTACTTTAAGTCCTTGAGTTTAGCCATTAGGTTTAATTATTACTTTAAGTCACTAAATTTAACCATTAAGTTTAATAATTATTTTAAATAATTAAATTTAGCAACTAGGTTTAGTCAATTAAATAAAATAATTAAGTTTAACCATTAGGTTTAACTATTAATTTACATCATTGAGTTTAACCATTAGGTTTAACCATTAGTTTAAATTATTAAATTTAGCCATTACTTTAAATCATTGAGTTTAACCATTAAGTTTTGCCATTACTTTAAGCCACTAAATGTAAACATTAAGTTTAGTCATTAGATTTAACCATTACTTTAAGTCATTAAATTTAGCCATTGGGTTTAATCATTAATTTAAATCATTAAGTTTAGTTAATTAATTTAAGTCATTAAGTTTAGGCACAAGGTTTAACGATTACTTTAAGTCATTGAGTTAGCCACTAGGTTTACCTAGGACGTTTAGCCATTGTGTTTAATGATGTGAAATAAACATGTGAAATTAAAAAAATTGTAAAACTTAAACAATAGTGTAATCCATTGGTAAGGAGTGGGTTTATCATTGCAAAGGTTTGGGGTTCAAACCCTTATACTTACAACCTATATGCATGCTTAGAAGGCTAGGGTAGGTGGGTTAAACTAAGGTAGATGGGGGTGAAGTTGAGTAGGTTAAGTAGGTTAAGCTAGCGCCTACTTACCTAAATGTTTTTTTTCCACCTAAACCTATTTACTACCTACCTACCTATTAATTTTTGAAATAATAATCCCAAAAATATTTTTATTTTAGGTATAAAATTGACCTGGTCAAATGGTCCCCTATCTACTAGTCAAATAGTCAGTCATTTTATTAATCACATTGTTAATCAAATGACAAGGTTCAATTTGACTGCTTAGTCATGTTAAACATGGCCAAAACAACTTGTCTAGATTGACAGGGTGGTTTTTTTTATGCCTATCATTTTTGGGTTTTTTTTTACTAAAAAACCCAATCGAAAAAACCATGAATTGTAGTAGTGATTTTCATTTATGAAGATCTCAAAAACCAAGCCATTTTTGGATAATAAATGAATAGAGTATGCAACATAATTTAGTAATATTTACAAAGAATGGAAAATGATAATTGAAATAAAAGGATCTCTCCACACATGGGGTGATAATGCTTCATAGGTTTGTATCTTCTAAACATGAATTTCATGCATTATTTAAACATGGAAGTCATGTGCATGACTTTCATGTGTAAACATTAATCGACATACAACATATTTGTTTAAACAATACAAGTAGGCATATGACATTCGTGTTTAATCCATATAAACCTATGAAAAGAAAATTTCACACGACTATTATTGCTAAATCGTGACCCATGAAGTTTGCGATGGACCACACCATTAAATCTTAGATGAAGTTAATTTTTTAAAATTTTGATTTAATGTATTTTGTCAATTCACCTAACCTTAAAAAGAAGAGAAATTTGTGTCATTCTATTTGTAAAAAATACACAATGTATTTTTTTTATAACCATGAATTCAACCATAATTCCAAACTCCATAAATATGAATATCATTATCCCAATTATTTTATTAGGAATCTTATATTAGAAAATGAGAATTATTTTAGTGGGCATTGTATTAATTGATCAAACTAACAAAGGATAAATAAAAATTATTGGTGACATGGAAAACAATATAATTCCACATGACATTCATGTATTTTCACATATGACATTTGGTGACCACACATCACCAAAATAACTATAGAAGAAAAGGTGGAACAATTGAATGATTTGTTGAACCTTGTAATTATGGGCAATGCATCTTGATGGATTTTTTTGAACACACAAATGAAGCAAATGGGATGAACATTACAAAAAAATGCACAAAAAAATTCCATTAGTTTTGAAGAGATTTTTAAATGACAAATATGACTACAATGGAAGATATGAAATGCCCCACATGGCACCATATAATGTGGTTTAAAAATTTGACCTCCATATGATAAGTTGTGGTAGACTTTGTATAAACCTCCATGGTTTTAGTGGTGAAAAAACCATTTCCAAATTTAGAAATTTAGCACAATCAACAAGGAAACTCCATGGAAAGCAAGAAGAAAGCATGAACATATCTAATCACATGCAAAAGGTGACAAAGCGTAATAATGATGGCGAAAAAATACACCAACGACATTCATAAAATTCCATGAAGGCAGTTGAAAAAGTTATAAAGTTATGTAATAAGGTGGGTTCACTTATTAACCATAGAAAAACATTCAATGCATTTATGTTTTGCAAATGTTTTTTCCTTATGGAATTAAGCTTTTGTGGATGCATATGTGAAAGAAATTGAACAAAATGAAGGATAAATAGATCTTGAGTTTTTTAAGCATAGGGAGGAAGTGAATTAATAAATACAATTTGATTTTAAACAAATTAGGTAAATATATGCATATTTGAATGAAATATGGCTTAGATTTGTGATCTTGTCTAAACTATTTTTCCTCTTAGCAAATGGAATCAAGAGTTTTTTCGAGAATCCAAAGAGGACAAAACCAAAATGGAAAGGACAAGTTTTCCTAGCATGATATGAGTAACAAAATTTTAAGGCTTAAGTTCATAAAGGTTGAATAGCTTTTAAATTTAATAGTTTTTATCTTTTAGGGTTAAAGTACTTGAAAAACCATGTTTAGATCCAAGCTCAAAGAGCTTGGGTTTCTTTCTTGTCTTTTGGGGTTGTTTTACTATTATTGACATTGAAAACAGGTTGACATCCCCCCAAAAAGGAACAAACCCAAGCTCGGACTTGGGTTTTTTGAACTTATTGGGGCTACCAAGCTACTTTTGACATTAAAAGTAACTTAACAACCCCAAAAAACAAGGAAAAAACTCAAGCCTCAAAAAGTAACACTATAGTTTGAGCTCGGGTCCACATGTGGATTCAAGCTTAAGTTCAAATTTCTTTTTTGTTTATTAGAGTTTTCAAGTTTTTCGGGGTTACTAAGCTTTTAAAGGTTATTCTATTCAAACTATACTCAGTGTCCCCAAAAAATCACTAAAAAAGACCTAAGCTCAAATTCAATTTTATTTGTTTATTTGGGCTATTAAGCTACTATTGGCACTGAAAGTAGTTCAACTTACAATATTTTGAAATTGAAACTTGATTTCAAGTTCAAATATGGATTCAATTTTAGGCATAAGTATTATTTTATTTTGTTGGGTTTCCATTTCTATTGGATTTTAAAAAGTTTTCCCTAGCTTGGAATTGTAAAGATTATACATTAAGTTCATTTTTTGGAGATGATTTCTATTGAATTCTACTCGCATTTTAGTTTTTGCAAATCTTTCCAATGTCTTTGCATGTTCATTTACTTTTGAGAATCATAAAAAAACCCTATGATGGAAACCTCCAAAGTGAGCATCACAAATGTATTATATTCAATTAATCTCTGTATTGCTTGGGGTTCATAACATTGTCCCTCTTGTAGGGTCGACATGATATTGATCCTAAGTTCTTCAACATGACCATCCAAGCAATCTAAAGCCACAACAAGTTCAATAATGCAAAGTTATGGACATACATAAAATGTTGCCAAAACACAAGGCATGAATGAACATTCTTTTGAGTAAGATGGTTCCCATGTTAGTTGTGTGCCCTACTTTCAATATTGACGTCTTGAATATGAAACACGTTTTTTAGATGGGCTATTGAGAGATGACAAAGTATTAGTTGTGTTTCTTTTCAATTGGAAAGGAAAGGAGGTTTTTTTTTAATGTGTATGAAGTGATTCGGAACACCCCTAGCACTTTGAAAATGAGAAGTTTGAGAACTTCCTTCTTGGAGATGTTGACCTAAAGGGCTTCTCAAAGCGCATGTTCTTTGTTTGGGATGGCAATCATAGGCTTTAAGTTTGGTTGCCATACATTGGCCATGTTCGCAATGAAAACCCATCATGGCATATATTTGTGGATTCCATTATATTCAACACATTTCAAGGACTTGTGGAGCTTCTCATTACCATTACTGATTTGAACAAGTAGGTCCCCAAACATTCATCCTTGTTTCAATTTTCTCATAACTTGCATTATCATTGTAGTTTTGTTTATTGCATGGTTTGTGGAGTTAAACCATGTTAAGCCCAACCTTGTTCATGATGTTTTTATGGATTTCATTCCATTGGCATTATTTTTTAGCCTGAAATAGTTCAAGGATGTCCTCCTTGTGGATGTATATAAGAATTGCAAAATTAAGTTTAAGAAAACATGGCACTCCCAAACATTGAAGGCTTTTTTGAGTATATGTACAAGGTATGAATGATTTTCAGCTTTCTTTGATTTGTTACTTCAATTCAATGCTTACTTCACTTCTTTATGTTCTTCACTATGTGTTTTCCTTTGTTTGCAATGTGAGATTTTTGCATCAGCCAATGTGGCCATGAGGTTGTACTATGATTAAATGCCTAATAATTGGGAGTGTTCTCCAATCAAACTACAAGAGTGAATGGAAAAGGTCATAGAACAAGTGTGAAAGGATCAATATTTTGCGTTTTGCAAACAAATGTTGGTATGTGACTTCATGTTTGGTCATGACTTCTTGAAAGAGATCCAACTTCATTACAAGATGAATTCAAAATTTGAGATGTTCATGAAAAAGATTTAGATGTTAGCATATTCATGTGTCACCTCAAAATATAAGCTTGTTTGGCTCAAATAGTGAAATAGGTGAAGGATTTTGTGAAAGGCTTTGAAATTCCCAAAGCACGGTTTCTTCAATTCCAAATTTGATAGGTGGTTACACAAGGCTACCTTTTGGCATTACGTAAAAACCAAATTTCTTTTCCTTTGTCTTTCATCCTTTCCTTTTCTTTCAATTTTTTAGCTTTATGTTCATACCATTATGTTTCATAGAACTTGAAATCAAAGTGCTCAAATTGTATGAACCAACAATGTTAAATTTGGCATCGATTGTGAGAAAGGTCATTAGAATGGTCCTTTTCTTTCCTACTTCCTAGTCCCAATACAATTCACTTGTGAAACATGTTTTTTTTCTGAAAATTCAAGCTAAAGGATGGGACTAGTAAATAGGAAGCACGTAAACACTAAAGCAAATGATATACATGTATTTAAAGTTCTCTCCACTTCTTGAAATCCTTTTAGTCCACTCCTCCATGCCCCAAAGCCTTACATTGTTAATGAAACATCAAGAAGCAATCAAACCTTATGTGCCAATTAAAAATTACTAGAATATAATGTCTATTTATCTTTTTTTTAAAGGTACTTTAACCATATCTTGCGTCCCACATGAGTCATTGACTAGCTTCCCAAACTCTTGGAGACTTGGCATGATCCTAAGGTGGACAATACAATGTTCTACAAGGATCTACTCAAGGATTGGAGATATTTCCATTTCCTAGATAATAACATTCCCAATTTTGAGTTGCATTGTAGGAGGTTCATGAGCCTAGGTTCAATTGGTAGACAACTAGATGTTACAAAGACAAAAGGTCCATCAAAGGCAAAGAATACAAGGAAGGAATCTACCAAAGGAGCTACACGATTGGATGAAGAGGGAGATGACTTTCTTGTGGATGTTCCCATACATAAAAATATTCCTCCACTTGCAAATGAGTAGCTTGATGAAATGTTCACTATTAGGGAATGACTTGTTTGGGTCATCAAATTTCCTATTTCTATAAATGTCAACCCAAACATGCAACATGATTATGTCACCTCATTAAAGTTCACCCCATCTTAGCTCGACCCAATTGTTGTGCCTACCGACCCTACGCCTAGATTACATCAAAAGGTTTTCCCATACTTTTGGTTGACTATCATTGCAAAGAAAATTGGCACTAATAAGTGGCTTGCAAAATATGATACCGTTGCAAAATTTATTCACTAAATGATTGCCATTTCATCTCCTTGGATCTATTTTTTTTAATATGGCATTTGGTGATAACTTTTTCAATACACTAAAAGAAATCAAGGTTTTTTCAACTAGTTTATGTAATTAGTTTTTAGTCACATGCAAAAATTTATGACTATATTTCCTTTAGTTATATTGGACAAGTTACAAATGATAACCATTCATGGATGGAAAAGAGGTCAACAAAATACATGTTCATCTACTGACCCATCGTATACGTATTGTTGCATACAATTAGTTTACAACTAATTTACTCAACCTTGTGATTTTATGATATGTTGCCATGTATCACTAAGTTAATATATATATATTTTTATTATTCTATTTATTCTATTTTGAAATAATTTAAGAATTCAATTTATATGTTTGGGTGGTTTAAATTATGACATGTGGCATAATCATAATATGCCATGTGGCATATTTATTAAATTTGTCTTTGAAATCAATTTAGGTAGATAGGTATGTAAATAGGTTGAACCAAATAGGTAGGTAGGTAGGATTTATTTATTTATTTACGTAGAATAAATGTTTACTTACGTACCTAAGTTTAAAATAGGTAAATAGGTGAATAATTAAGCTGATAAGTTGGTTAGGGAAGTAGGGTAATTAAAGGGCTTGGGGTAGGTACATAAATATATTTTTTCAATTTTGGGTTAATCCTTTCTAATTGGTTCATCTCATATGGCCTATGTTTTTTAATATAAATATATGAGGCAAAAGACCTTCCTTATACATTTTCCAAAATGAAAAAAAACTTAATGGGATAAACTTTGGAGTTGCAACTTAGTTACAAACTATGTTGCAATTTTTAAAATTAATTAAATTTTACTTAAAATTAAAAAGATTATTCACTACAACAAAATGTGTCCCTATATGCCAAATGATTTCACCAGATGTTCAATAAATTCAATGGTCATAATGAATGGGACCTAGTGGGGAAACAATGAATTCACTAACTTGGTGAATGGGGACTAGTGAATTGCACCCACATTTTGTAATAATGATTCCATATTTTTCATCCTAATTTTTATGTTTTTTAATTTTATAATTAAGTAGGTAAGTGTTTAACTAGCTAGCTAACTAATTCACTAATGAGAAAACTAGCTATTAATTAATTAATTAATTACCTCATTAAATAATTAACAAAAAATTAACCAACAAACTAGTTATATATAATAATAATTTATACTCGCATAAGTAAAAAATTAACAAAATATTCCAAATATTATTAAATAAATAAAATTGAGACTTCCATTTTTTAAATGCTAATTATAACATTCTATCATGTAATTAATAAAATTACTAATTTTTAAAAAAATCATATTTGAAATAATAGCTATAAATTCTAGACCATGAATAATTAAAATAAATTATAAATTGTGAAACTAATGTAATTAATGTGAAAAAAAGTTATTTAAAATTATTTTATTTTAATTAGTCGTTAATTTCAATAATTATAGTTATAGTGTAAAATAAATAATTATCACAATAAAAAAAATGTAGTAGCAATAATTATTTATTATGAATAATTAATTCTAATTAATAGATAAAATAAACTATTATAATTTAACTTTTATAATATATAATTACATCAATTCGAAAATTATATTAAGAATATTATTATTTGAAATTAAAAAATAAATTGTAAGTCATAATTCTTAAATTATGAATACCAAGTTGAAATATAAAAGGTATAATAAATGTATCAATTTTCTTATTAAATTTTTAAATAATAGTGTATTTTTTTATTGGTTATAAATAAAAATAACTTACTTTAATTAAATTATTAAAATTAAAATAATTATTAAAAAATTATGTTGATTATATTTAATTTAAATAAATTTATTTTGAATATTTTAATATATTTTAATATAATCTGGAATAAAATCATTATTTTTATTATATTAAAATTAATTAAAAAAATACAAGTTTATAAATAAAATTTTATATGTTATAAGTTATGAATAATTTAATTATAAATTGTGACACTTATATAATTAGTGTACTAATAAAGTAATTACAATGTCTTTTAAATAATTAATTTTATTGCTGAAAAATGCTAATAGTTTAGTATAAAAATTTATGTTATTGTAATATTTTTAAAATATGGGTTTATAATAAATTAATACAATTAATTAATTTAATTTAATTATTATAATTACAATAATTATATCAAATAATGTTTTACAATAAAATAATTGCGAGTAATCATAAATTGATTGTTTACAAAAACCCAATTTTTTTCTAATGATATGGCCTTTGGTTTTCTCTTCTTATGTAGGTGGATCCACATGACAATGTTCATCTTGTTCTCGATGTTCTGAGGAACTTTGTTGTTTCATTGGTTTTAACCATCCTTTCAAAGATTGTTTCATGATATGTGCAAATGGAGGACTACATCATGTTTGTTTTTTATTTTGCAAACAAGTTATGTGCGACTAACAATGTTGTTTTGTTGTTCCACCTTGATGATCTTCATGTTTTAAAGGAGGTTAGACCCTATTTGGAGAGCATTGGGCTCAAGATTCGCACGAATGGGACATGGTGGACTTTCTCCCACTTACTATTAGTGACGACTTGAGTTTGAAGGTTTAATTTCAATTGATTGTCTTTCATTTCCATTCCTTTCCATTACTTTCCCTCTAATTCTTTCAAAATTTTATAAATATTTATGAATCGATTTTTTTTCTTGTGAGGGCACATCAATTGGTGAAGTGTATATCTTTCTAATTATCCTCTCCTTATGAGACGCTTGTCAAGAAGGGCATCAACTTCATTCTAGAAGATGTTTTATACAACTAGACAAACATGACTTCAATGTCCACTTCCAAAACTAGTAAGGCTTTAAGGGCGGTCCAAGAGGTTCATGTCATGACACTTCAAGCTCTTGTTGAGGTTGGCTCCAAATCAGGTTCTTTTGTTGTTGATTTATCTACATCTATAGGTCTTCATGTTCCCTTTTATAACTTCATTTGATTCCATTGTCTCAAATGGAAGATTTAACTAATGTGATTAATGTAGGGAATAATGTCATCATTTGCCAAATCCTTGATTGCCACATTTTGGCATTAAAACCAAACATGGAGGTTTTCATCAAGGTGTGGAACCTTTCATTCAAGTTGCCAAGCCCACAAATGAGCCTTAAAGATAACCCAGCTCAAGGATTTGACTCACCCATGAATAACATTTGATAAGAATTTTAATAATAAATTTATTGTTTGGTCTTTTTAAGAAAATAATTTCTTATGGGTTTACATATCTTTCCTTATTGATGTTTTTTGTCTTTTGCTCTTATAAAAAATTGTCTCCATCAAGGTCTAGGAGTTTACCATTTTTGCAAATAGCAAATTCCTTTTAATTCTTTCAACAACTTCTAATGACTACCATATGCTAAGGCTTGAACCTAGGCCATGGCTTCTATGTTTTCACTACCTCCCAGTAGGGGTTCCTCTTAGTACGATCCTACATTTAAAGCTTTCATTGATGATGAAGCTTTAAAGTGAAGTAGGATTAGTTCTTTGATAACTTGAGGGGGTCAATCATAGGTTTGTAGCAATTGTTGTGTGGTCCTTTGGTTGGGCACAAAGCTTTAATCAAATGTTGATTTGTTATACCAACTTTTGTTGTGTTATTTCCTTCATTGGCATTATCAACAAACAATTCCATTTTATTTAATTTTGGCTTTCATGCTTTCATGTATTTTTTCCTTAAAACAAAATTTGTCCCCTTTACGATATATTTAAATATTTTTCAACCTTGCAAAAATGTCCTTGAATCCATAATCGATTCCATCATCTCCATATGTGTCTTCAAAAAGATTGATTTGTTCCCATCACCTTCCAAAATCTTAAATGAATAATTTTAACAAAACCTTATGAACTTCATTGTGTTTATAGCTTGGGAATTCATCCATTGCACCTTGTTCAAGTCCAATGGTTTTGTTGGACATACCACAATCTATTTATCTTTTGCACCAACATATTAATGTTTTTCTAATTTATTTTTTGGAGCCAATTGCACTAGAGGCTTTGCATTTTCATTCACAATTTTTTTCTAACCTTTTGCATTAATTTTTTCAAAAAAAGTATGTAAAAATTATGTGAATTTCTTTGATTGTAATCAATTTTTAAATGAGCTTATGATTGTAATTCATGTTTTGCTTTGCAAGCTCAGATGTGCATTAGATTCATCACCCTATTAGTCATTGGAATCACTAACTCTTTCCATATTGTGTTATCTATTATTATGTTTTTTTCTTATATCTTCACATTACACATTTGTAGTCATCCTAACACATGTATTTCATCCAATTTCAAGTTCTATAAAGTTCAAAAGCTATTAGTATAATTGTCTTTTGTAAAGTTCAAAGGTGAAACACAATTTTCCTTAACATTTGGTCTTGTCCAAATCTTTTGAATTTTTCATTTTTCACCTTTAAATAAATGTTTATATCCACACATAAAAATTGCTTTCACATCAGTGGATATTAATTCACTTTTGTTAGGAAAAAAATATTAGAAATAAACCAAGTGTTTGGTCTTGTTTTTTTTGTTCCATTGCCATTTTACTTATACCTTGTCATGCAAAATGAGATCAAAATGTTTCTCCTAACCTATATGAGGTGATATTACCAACATATTTGTTGGTTTTTTGATAAATACCACATCTTTTACAACCTCGTGCCTTTTTTGGACCTTTATACATTTTGCATTGTCATAGGTGTTTGTTTCTTCATATTAAATAAAAATTACAACAATTGATACTTCTAGGTGAAAAAATAAAAAATACAAAATGTAGTGTTGGCAAACAATTTTAAATAGTTATTCAATTTTTGGAAATAATCAAAATAATTATCTATATATCCCTACACATTGATAATCAACAATACCACCTTACATAGATAAATAACTATATTAGACACTAAACAAATATCTTGCCCATTTTAAAAGATGTTTTGCATTATTATCAAATCAATACAAGATTTTGGGAAATATATTCTTGTTGAATATCATCAATGATATCATGGGTCTCTACTATGAATATATTTGGGTGAACCACCTTTCACCAATGGTAGGATATCATCATTGGAGTCATTGTTGAACCCTAGGTTAGGTTGAAAGGTGGTCACCTCTTCATCATTAGAACACCTAATAGAGCCTAATGTATGTGGTAGAGTGGTTTACTTTTCCATTAGTTCCCAACTATTAATATCCCTTTTTGACACCATCAAGTCCATCACTCTATTGTACATAAGTTTACGTGACTTGTATGCATCATTTTTTGAGTTAAAAACATTTGTTGGCCAATTTTTTTGTAGGAATGTGTCATAGAGCAGCTTATTTTCTTGCTTTGGAATCCCAATAGGAAGTCACATTACCTTTGAAAAGGTGTTAAATATAATTTGATTAGTTAGGTGCATTGGCCATGGATTGTCTTTAGAAGGTCGTGGCAAGCTATTCAAAAACTTTGGTATAAACACCTTGATTATTTTCCCATACATCTTGTAGTCACATTAGCCATTTTTTGATGCCCAATATCTCATCTCTATTTGGAACTTTACATCTACCCTTTTCAACTTATTCTTCTCCATAGGCAAGTACAAGTCCTAGTCCATTAAACTTTGACAAGAATGTTGTTGATTTCTTTTAGACATGTTACAAATGAATAAAGAACTTTGAAACTAGACAAATAATTTTTGTGAAAGTTCACATAAACAAACCCAATATTGATCCATGTTTACCAACTGTAATGTCTTAATATATAATTGCACCTTCTTTGGTGCCACATCGGTATATTGCATTTATTGACAATTGATAACATGATGGATTTTTAAAAATAAAGCGATATTGGGAACACTTATTCTAAGATGTTCATAAAATTCATTCAATATTTGGTCAAAAAAACTTCCAAACCATGTTAAATTTTTTAACAATTACCAAAATCATATTGAGAATTTAAAGAACTCCCAAACCATGTCATAAATATAATGTGTGTAAGATAAATATTTGTTAAAAAAGGTTGTTCGAAATTTCATTAGGTCACATCCCAATGATAACACATTAATCATTGGAGACCACTGCATGGACATGATAATAGCTAACAAGTTGCCATGTGGACAAGTCAATTAATTGGCTGAATATTTAAATATGCTAAAAAATAGTTTCCCACATCACCAAAATTTGTTAGAGGATATATTTTTTAATTGGGATGAAATATATTAAGAATATTCTTTTTTGTTCACATTCACACGTTCACAAAATAACATCATTGCATAGTTGGGAATGAGATATTTATCATCTTTGTTCTTTTTTTTGATTTTATCAAAATATTTTTACATTCTAGTGTAATTTTATGCCAATTATAAACTTTTCATATTATATATAATATTAATTTAATCAAATTTAATCTCTAAAATAAATTTATGTGTTTCTTCAATGATTTTTTTAAAAACTAACAACAAATATTTTTCATTTAGAAAAACACAACGAAGTTCTTCCATTTTTTCAAAAAAAATGAATGAAAATAATAATCTATTTTTCTACATGATCTTTTGTCTCATTTATTGTTCTTCCTAAACTAATTCAACATCCAAATTCCTTTAACCAATATCTAATCAATAACAAATAATTAATAATGGTTTAGATATTTCATCAAAACAAGACAAACCCTAAACATAAATAAAACAACAAAATAAGTTTAAAAAATCGGTTGACATTACCCCATTGATACGCTAGATTTCATCCTTGTGATCCATTAGGTAATGCAATAAAAAAGAAAATTATTGAAAAAGAAAGTACTAAAATACTTATTCATCAACATGATCAAGTTTTGTATCAATAATTTGTGTTCGTAGAGATTCAAACATCTTTATAACTTCGAAAATATGTGGTTATGTGGTAATCATTTCTACATAAGGACTTGAACTTATTTATACAATAATTGGTGAAAGTTGAGGATGTGCAATGACATCCAAATCTACACCTCCATAGATATCTATCAGTGTAATAACAAAAAAACACTTTTACAAAACCAAGTGGATGATTTGGTCCAATTCCAAAATTTGGTGTAGGGTTGTTAGTGCGTATGTGTGTCCATCACGACATGATAAACGCATATGGACATAGACGCACCCCTACATCATGCTAATACAGGGTTAGTTTAAGTCAACTTAGGTCAAAAACGCTCTCAAGTTGCCCGAGGCATGCTTATGGGTGATCAAAATTGGACCCGTTTTAGTTGTTGAAACCTTGCAACAACTTTAAAAATTTGGTCACCTTACCTCGTGGCAATTGAAAAAAAAAAAATAGTTGTCATAGGGTACAGCAATCGAATTTTTTGTTCACCAAACCTTACGATGACCAAAATTTTTGGTTGCCAAACTTGTGGCAATTGAATTATTTTTGGTCACCAAGAAAGGTAACATGTCACATGCTTTTAGAAAACCTTCGACAAGGGCTTTCAAAAAAGATGCCACAAGCCAACCTTTTGTGGCGATCAAATTTTTTCGATTGCCACAGTTATCA
>Ga0209611_10010416_pt1 | contig 13710 bp, 10 predicted proteins | sample S1TSphgellanicum_3_FD_187693 | JGI IMG/M metagenome (GOLD analysis project Ga0209611, IMG submission 187693) | Host-associated microbial communities from peat moss isolated from Minnesota, USA - S1T2_Fc - Sphagnum magellanicum MG (SPAdes) (version 2) | ecosystem: Host-associated > Plants > Peat... | reverse complement strand
TCTTTTAGGGAAAAAAAAAAAAAAAACTAACTTGCTACAAGAGTGGGCATTTCACTTTCCAAAATGCCCACCTTCCTTTTTTCCTTTTTTTCTATCTCAAGAAAAAAATCTCATAGATGTTTAAATAAGGTAGCCCCTCCAAACATTGATCCTAAAATAAGTTCCCACCCCAAAGCAAAACTAATGGTGCATTTATTTGAAAAGCAACCCACTCATTACACATTACCTTACATTTTGGATTCAAAGAATTTCATTTAATCTTTAAATATTTATAATATTAAGCAACAACCCACCAAAATTGGGGTTTTGATCAATGTTGGTTGGGTCACATCTAAGTTTTAGGTCAAGTTCTAGGTATATGAACTGAAGGTTCTAAATATTGTTTAAACTTCCATTAGAACTTGATTGGGCAATTGGCCTTTTCTCAATTTTGAATTAGAACTTGAATTGGGAGTGTTACCCTATTGTTAATAGGTTCATGTTCTTCAAACAAATAAATACATCTTTATTTTTTAAATGAAATATAAATTTGACCTTAAATTTTGGGCGAGTTATTGGTTTGATTGGTTGTTCATTATTTAATTTACATAATATCTATCTTGTGGCTTATTTTGAACAAAATTTTATGTTTAAATGTGTCACGAGAGATGGAACCAAACCTAGTTTTAAATTGGACTGGTCCTAAATTATTTATGAAAATGATTGAAACCAAAGGTCTTTAAAATCCAAAGAATCAATCTCAAGACCAAATTGAAAATTCTATTAAAAAAAAACAAAAAAAAAAGGTTAGAACCAAGATCAAAGGTTCCTTATCAAGAACTAAACAATACCAATTTTGACCATGGTACTATAATAGATCATAGTTCTCCCAACACAAAGGGGAGGCATTCGTCATTTAGGACTTTCACAAAGGTGGGAACCGTAAATGTTGGGAGCCTCCTATTAACTTTTTCAAGCATTTCAATGTGTGTTTCACCATCCAAAAACAAAAAGTAATTTTTCCAAACCTCACATTGCACAAAATCGATTATCTAACAACTAGCAAAAAAAACTATTATATGATTCTTTTGTTTCAAAACATAATTCAATTGTGAACTTTGGAAACCCATATCCTTTACTTATGAAAATTATAATACAATTCTTGTGGAGATGAAATCTCCACAATCTCACAAACATGTCAGTTTGCGCAATTATAGTAGCATGTCTATTTTTCAAGAAAAAATTATCTCTCACAAATTTAATAACAAACGATTTAATATGTTAGAAAATTTCCTCCATCATTCAACAATATCTCAATAACTATTGATCCTTGAAGAATTTATAATCTCATTTTCAATCACTTGTATCACATTGATGTACTAAATTGTTTTCTTCAAAAAGATCAAAGAAAAAAATTAATTCATACTTGGCCAAAACTAAATTAATGTCTATACATTAAAATATCTTCACTAGTAACACTAGCCATAAAAATTTAGATGAAATATTCTTTAAATTTTCCCTCACTATATGATTGATGAACATCTTATTTGTGAGTGGAGATGGGAAAGTAATGAACAAGCTATGTTGGATGTGGTAATGGACCAAATATCATGTACTTGGGTGGAGATGTTATAAGCATGTTTCAATTTCCAAACCAATTTTTTCTTAATGTTCCTTGGAATAACTACACCTATCACCAAACCCATCCCCATGAACAAACATCAAATTAATTTATAGAAAAATTGATGACCAAATTGCCAAACATTATCCACAATCAAAACATGCCCCATGACCAAACACTCAATGAAAGCAAATAATTTTTGACATTTTACGAGGTTTTAACCCAAGATATTATAAATGTGTCATGTGATGGGTGTGATGAAAGGGACACATCCTTCAAATCATTAATACTCTAAGTGTTTGATCATAAGTGAAACTACCATAACCTATGATGAAAAAATGAAACACTTTTCATCATTTAGTTTTTTACAATAACATGTAACACAAACTTGGTAAATAGTTCAATACCCAACAACTTCCATTTAATTCAACAACTTATTTTGTTATGTGTGGTGTTAAATCATTTGATTTGTTTTTTGGTATACACTTCCCAACATTTGTTATCAAACATACCTATATACTAAGAATATATTTGCTTTTATAGCAACACCTTGCCCCTAGCATTCCCAAAGTTCAATTTAACAACTACCATGGACATGCACATATTAACCCCTAGGTAGTTTTACATAATTTTTAAGTAACCTTAGGTAGCCTATATAGTCCTATAGTAACCTATGATAACCCTTAGGTGACATACATAAACCTTAGGGTAACTTACATAATCTTTATGTAGGCTATGTAATCCCTAGGTAACCTACATAGCCTTATAGTAACCTATGATAACCCTTAGCTACCCTACATGGTCCTATGGTAACTTACAATAACCCATAGGTAGCTTACATAACCTTATGGTAACTTACAATAATCAATAGGTCTACCTATGTTGTCTCTAAGCCATAAGTAGCCTATTAACCTTTATGTAGGTTTATGTTCTTCTTAGGTAGGCCTTAGGTAACATAACTAGTCCTTAAGAAGGTCTTTATGTAACCTATGTAAACCTTAAGTAACTTACATAGCACTTAAAAGGTAGCTTAGAAAGTCCCTAGGTTAGCCTATGGTAGCCCCTTAGTAGGTTACATAGCCGTTAGGGTAGTATACAATAGTCTTTAAATAACACAGATAGCTTTTAAGGTAACCTATGATAACATTTAGTTAGTAAATGTCAAAAATAAGACAAAAACACAACTTAGAAAATACTATATAAACTTGATAAACAAAAAAATTAATAATGAACAAAAATTAGATGATTTTATTTCTTGAATAAGGTGTGATGCAAGTTAACCATGAAATGAATTAAGAGTACAAGATCCCAATTTGTGTTGGTGAAATTAAGGGGTGGCACCATTTAGACCTCTTTTGATACTATATAATGCAACCTTTTAAAAGATCGTCAACTTTTTGGAAAGTTTTGTCAATTAAACCTTCTATAAGTTTAAAAAGTAGTTTTATTTTTAGAAATTTATTTAATACAAAATTATACCAAAAAAATTCTTTTTTAAAAATAATTTTTAAAAATTACGTAGAGTAAAAATTTGTATAAATTATAATTTTAGAAACTTCTTCTAAAAGCTTCAATTAATCTTACATCTTTTAGAAATTTCTAAGCATACCTCTCCAAATTCTTTCTAAAATTTTTAAGAAACTTCCCTTATTGTTTATTGTCCATAACAATAGGCCTATTTAATAAGTAGGTAGCATATATAATCTTAAATAGCCTACATGGCCTCTAGGTAAGTTTACATAGTTCGTACCATAGTTTATGATAACTTTTAAAGTAGGCCTACATAACCTTTGAGGTAACTCTTAAATAGGCCTGTGTTGTCTTTAGGTACCTTAGATAACACCTAGGTTATAGGCCTATGTTAGCAAGTAAACTTATGTTGATCCTAAGTATGCCTAAGTATGTCTAGGTAAGGCCTAGGTAAACCTTAGGCCAACCTAGCTTACTTATGTTTATTTAGGTTAAGGCATGTTAACTAGGGTAGCTTGCCTAACCTAGGCCCTTTAACCTAAACTAATAGGTTCAATCACCTAGTTTAAACTCCTAGCATAAACTCCTAGCCTAACTTAGAAACTAGGAAACTAGCTTGGTGAATTAATTATTAATGAAATCAACTAACTTTGTTCATAACAATTGGACCTTATTTAGTAATGGGTTGATCATTTTCACCATAGTAAATTTGTTCAAGTTTGAATTCAAAATCTATTGAAAGACAAAGTGAAGTTAGCCACATTCTATAATAGTGGTTCCACTATTGTAGAAACATTGTAAAATGAACTCATGGATTCAAAGTAGCACACACCTTGGTCCATTAAACCTATAATGCTATGACATGATAAAAGAACAATAAAATGGATCTTAATCATCTCATAACTTTCTTCATATATCCATTCAAATCAATGTGTAAGAGTTTCATTATGCGTATATTTTGCAAGCACAATAGTCTAGGAATGTGGGTGTTGTGATTGTATTTTGTTGAACATTAAGTTGACTATTTCTAGCATATTGGACATTTGACATTATCTTTTTTCTATTTTCAATTTACATGATCATTTAGGTATGAAGATTTAGCCAAACTTGGATATAAACTAGATATGAAAATAATTGAATATATGGACATATTATTATAATGTTGACCCGACCTATGGACACCTAATATAAAAATCTAACAATTATTATTATTATTAGAAATCTAGTGATTGAAGATGCCCATATATATATATATATATATATATATATATAAATTAAAGCATATAAAAAGAAGGATGTAAGTTGTTAATTCATGCATTACTAGTCTTTGCAATAGAAATATAATGTGTAAATGTGAGGGTAAGCATTATAGACTAGGTATTCAATATTTATTATTGTGAATTTGACAACAAGTTTTAACATGTAACCCACTTAAATGGGGTACAAGAGTGCCAAGACAAAAATGAATGACTTGCTACAACTTATATAGCTTACATAGTCAAGCAAAAGGTAACAAACACATACCTCAAAATTTACATTTAAAATAATTCAAACACATTGAAATTGTGTACACTTAAGAAGTGTGCCTTGAATTTTGGAATCTATATGTACAAAATCAAGAAATATTAGTGATATCATTTGACAAACTTGGGAGTACATCACTTGCATATGTTCACCAACACATGGCATGGACATAAATGACCTAACCACATTATTAGTAATATGTTATTCATATTTGTATTTTTACGAATATGTGTAAAGTAAAGTCACATGTTTCACCAAAATCAAATTAGTGTAAAAACTTATTCCATCTTCTTCCCATGCTACCCAAAAGGTATCACATGAAAAACAAAAAAATGATATTTTGAAAAATGATATTGTTTTGAAACACCTCACAAACAACAAAGGAAAAACCACATTGGGTAACATGCCTTTCAATAATACTAAAAAGAAATTGGAACAAGTCTTGAAGAATTTTTTACAAAAGTGGATGAAGAGAAGGAAAGGAGAAAGTGATTTGCATCCCTTGTTCATGTTCTTCTTGATGTGCCTTCATTTTCACCATCAAAGAAATTTTTGCATTCATTACAAATTCAATTACTAAAACACAAAAGCTCTTATGAAGTAAATGAATCTTGCACAACCTTAAAATAAACCAACATTTTTCACCTACTACCGATTGATTGTGGAAATTTCAATTCTTGTGAATAGCATGTAGTGATCGACCAAGGTCACCCTACAATGACTTTAACCTAAAGATTAAGGGGTTCAAGGTTGGATTGTCTTGATCGAATAACCAATGATTTCAATTTTGATTATGTGATTATCAAAGGTGAAGCTTTGAACAACCCCCATGGTCTTTTCACTTATCTAATGATTTCATTAAGCATTACCACCATGGTGAATCCATGGAGAAAATTTCTCTCTTTCACATGGCCATACTTTATTCACTCTTGTTGGAGTGAATCACTCATTAGTGTGCAAATTTCACCACTTCAAATATGTGAACATTCATAACCAATTTCAATGTCATTTTACTTCTTTCTTTCACGAGTGTTCTTTTGAGTTCTATCAAATGCTATGCCATTTGTTCTTTTGAAAAAAATGCTTGTTAAGATGAGTTGCGTGCCACAAATGTTGTGGTGCAAAGGGTTAACATTCTCAAATTGTAATTGTGATTTTGAGTTTTTGGTATGAAGAGTTGGGTTGCAAAGGGTTGCATGCAAATGCTTTTGGTGATGAAGAGAAAACAAAAACCAAACCCCTTACTCCCATTTAGTAAAAAAATGTCCTCCCATCTCTAAGGATGAGAAAGTGTTCATGAAAGACCTTTCAATCATAGTGACTCAAAACTCTACTTTCAAGTATAATTTTGAATAATGGATCGGTCCATAAGCAAATCCAATCATATGTGGGCAAGTGGACATTTGAGATTATTATATATTGTAAAGGAAGAATGAAGCTTCCCCTGACTCCGGACGGACAATGGCTACGGACAATAGCTAAATATAGTGAGGGTGTGACTTGATGTCCTCCTCAAACAATTCCGGTTTGGATCCGTTGCTCTTGGTGACTTCTCCCTTAGTAGCTCCTGTCTTCAAACGCATCTGCACATCCTCAGACATTGGACCTTCGGTTGGTGTGATGAAATTGTGGAAGAAGAAATTGATTGTCATTTGGCAGTAATTTGGCACCATTGCAAAATAATCTCTCCTGGAGCTTTGCTGCATTCAAGCTGTTACTTCTAGATCATGCAGCTCTAGAGGTTGGCTGGCTGGGGTTTTTTATTATTTTGAAGGTGTTGGGTTTTGTACAGACAGGCACACAGCGAGAAAAAGAGAGAGAGAGAGCGATCATGTCTGGTGGCGGAGATGAGGATGCTGTTTTTTTGTTTTGTTATTTGGGGGGGGAAAGTTTTCCGATTTCCAACATGAGATTCAGCGGAAAATGGGTTTTTGGGTTTTGTCGAAGAGAGATGGAAGTTGTTAACGTGCGGCTCACGAAATGAAAGAATTTGGGGAGAAGAAGAAGAAGAACAACAACAACAACAAGATTGGGTTGATATAAAAGTCCATGTAGACACGGTTTCTGTGAAAGAATTCGTGAGGAATCCAAAGCTACCATGTGCAGCTGCACCCACAACTAGTAGTTGATGTACAGTCGAAGAAATTCGACAACTTCAATTGACTGTTGTTGTTGTTGTTGTGGTTGTTAATTCTCCAGACTAGCGGCTCCTACTATTTTCGAGAACTTTATTTGTAGGTAAAAAAAATTGATCTCTCCTCCACCTCTTCCTCCTCTTCTTCTTCTTCTTCTTCTTGCCATCAGATTGTGCTTTAAATGTTGTACACTTTTGGAAGTTTTGGGTCCCCTCCGGAAGCTTATTGGGATTTGTGCCTTAAGAACGAACCCGAGTCTGCTTTAATTTTTTTGCTTTTGGGGACGAGAGGCACAGTCGACCTTTCTTTTAACACTTTTTTGATTATCTAACCAAGCATGCTTTTAGTTGAGTACAGTGTTTTTACCCTCCATTTAAGCAACTCTTTGAAGTACCCAATTGAAGATTTTAGGTGTCTGAAAACTCTTTGAAAAACACCCAATTAGGATATTTTAGATATCTGGCAACTCTTTTGAAAAACTCAATTGGAGAATCTCCCAGATGTCTGGCAACTATTTGAAAAACCCAATTGGGAGATTTTAGATATCTGTGTGAGCGTGCCATGATTCACACAGATATCTATACAGACTTGAAATCATGGCATGACTCAAAAAATAGAACCAGAGACAAAAAATTTGCTCAATTGCAACTGCTAAAACAAACAGAAAGTTTTGCATAACAGATTCTAATTATATTAATTATTTGGCAAACATTTGCTGAATCCGTTCAGTGATTATGATATATATGTTCAAGTTCCCGATAATGCTTTCCTCATGCTTTAACTATGGGTAGAGCACATGAGTTTAGAACATTTGCAAAATGTGAGCCCAAACTTGGCTATTGTGTTGTTCTAGGTCCCTTACTTTTGGAAATGCCCTTCACCCACTATATAGTCCAACACGTATCCAATGCCTCTTTGTCATTTAATAAATAAGTAAGTTAATACTACACAGTAAGTTAATCACATTCAAATGAGAGAAGATGGATTTTGATAAGTCCATACAATACTGCTTTGAAATACTCTGTCTGTCTGTCTCTCTCACACACACACTTTCTCTTCTTCTGTATTGTGATCTTTGTAGGAATCAACAACGCCTTGAGTAAATAAGTGAGTACAAACTAATAAGCCATGGACTTTCATTTCTTTCGCCATCCCGAGGATTGATTTTGTTTCACATTTTGACACTAGTAGCGCTGCCTGCACAATTCTTTAGTTGATGTAGCCAGACTTCAACAATGTCCACACACACGACACTAGCACAGAAGAGTGCAGGAGAACCCCCCCGCCCCAAGATGCTCGAAGACATACAAGAACGTATGCGTGCACTCATTGTGCAACATGGTAGTGTTTTGGTTGCTTTGGCGACCCTTCGACAGCACCTAGAAGCTCAACGGAATGACGAGCAAACTGACTCTTTGGAAAATCCTGTTCCACATATTGATGTTCCAGCAGAATTTAATCAAGGCACGTCAGAATCTGCACATGAACATCGCAATCGCCTACAGAAAAAACGACGTGCTCAGCAACGTGAACAACCTTCTCTTCGCAATGACGCATTACAATTGTTTGGAGACGAAGATGCATCAACCCCGGGACGATGGGATTGTGGAGAAATGGACACAATATGTGGATTTTCAACGCAAAAATGTGGATCAAAGAACGATCGACAAAATCGACAAACAACAACCCACAATTTTCTCTATGTTGCGAGAATGGCAAAGTTTTGTTGCCGAATCTTCCTGCAACATTGCAAGAGCTGGAAGTTCTTTTAACCAACAAAGAGAACAGTGCCGTCAAATTTCGAGATCAGATTTGCATGTACAATTCGGTGTTGGCATTCACTTCGCTCAGTGCTAAAGTTGATGAGTTGGTAATAGGAGGCCCTGGACTGTACTCCTTTCGCATTCAAGGTGAACTTTATCACAAAATCGGATCCTTATGTCCTGTCGAAGGACAACGACCATAGTTTGCACAACTGTACATTCATGATACGAAACACAAACGTAAAAACCGCCATGCCGTTATGCCCTCGCTTGATCCAACGACGTTGGATCGGTTATTGACCCTGATGTACAATATCAATCCCTATGTCGAAGTGTTCAAAATGGCAAGGGATATGATGGCAACAGAAGGTGCTCCCATGGATCTGAAATTGCGTTTCATTGCCTCTTGAACAAAGGATGCCCGTCGATACAATGTGCCGACGGCCGATGAAGTCGCTGCATTAATGGTAGGAGATGGTTTTGAGGCTGTAGACAGACATGACGTCGTCCTTGCTCAGCAAATTAGCCCGTTTCAGCGTATTTCCAAACTACATGTGGGATACATGGCTCTACATTATCCGTTGCTATTTCCTTACGGTGAGGATGGATGGCATTCGAATATTCCGCTCAATGGTGTTGTTGCTGATGTAGATTTGGATGACGACCATGCAGAAAAATCTGAGCTTCAAAGAAAGCATTGCAATGTGACAATGGCAGAATTTTACAGTTATCGACTTCAACATCAAAACACTGATGGCATTGCGTTGCTTCGGGGTGATCAATTGCGGCATCAATACATTGTGGATGTTTATGCGGTTATCAAACAAAATCGTTTAAAGTATCTGCACCTTAATAAAAAAAACTTCGCCCGGATCTTTATCAAGGCCTTTAAGACGCCATCACTGTAGGTGACAATAACGCTGTTGCCATCGAACAGAGGATCATTCTGCCATCTTCTTTCACAGTAGGTCCACGTCACATGGTTCAAAATTATCAAGATGCCATGGCAATCTACAGATGGGCAGGCTGCCTGAATGCGTTTGTTACATTCACTTACAATCCCCAGTGGCTTGAAATCAAGAGAGCGTTGCTACTCAAACAACAACCTCAGGATCGACCGGATTTGGTAACCCAAGTGTTCAAAATCAAGCTAAAGGAGTTGATCAATGACATTCACAAGAAGCATATTCTGGGATGCACGATTGCAGGAATCTATGTCATTGAATTTCAAAAATGTGGGCTGCCGCATGCACACATTCTCATCTTCTTTACCGAAGACTACAAGCCACACACGGTCGAGGATGTAGACCGCATGATCAGTGCTGAACTTCCGAATTCAGAAACAAACAAGTTGGCCCATGAGACGGTTACCAGATGCATGATGCATGGTCCATGTGGAGCTATGTTCCCAAATGCCCCGTGCATGGAAGAAGGCAAATGCAAAAAATAATATCCACACAAGTTCCAATCCGAGATGGTGACGGATGTAAACGGATACCCTATTTATCGGCATAGAGATACGGGGCACACAGTTATGGTTCATGGCATTAAATTGGATAATCGTTGGGTGGTACCACACAATGTCTATTTATCGACCAAATACGATGCACACATCAACGTTGAGGTCTGTAACAATATTCGTGCAATCAAATATCTATTCAAGTACATATATAAAGGACATGATCGTGCGATTGTTGAGATCTTGCACTAGTGCGACAATGCCACCGAAGGAAATGTGGTCGATATTGATGAAATTAAAAGATATCTCGATTGTCGCTATGTATCTGCATTGGAAGCAGCGTGGCGCATCTTCAAGTTTGATATGCATGAGTGGTTTCCTACCGTTGAACATCTACAATACCATTTGCCCAATCAGCAAATGGTGTTATTTTGCGATGGCGATGATGTGCAAGAAGTGGCAATACGGTCAGCCATTTTCAGAATGATGCTAACAGAATGGTTCAAAACAAACCAAGAATCGGAAGTTGCATGAAGCCTTACGTTCGATCAATTCCCTCAGCAATGGGTGTGGAATCGGAAGTTGAAGCGATGGACACTGCGCAAGAGAGGCTTTGCCATTAGTCGCATGTATCACGCACACCCGACATCGGGTGAACATTACTATTTACGAATGTTGCTGAACTGCGTCAAAGGTGCCACATCCTACGAACATTTGCGGACAGTGGATGGCAGAGAGCACGACACATTCAAAGATGCATGCATTGCGATGGGTTTGCTTGCAGCCAACAATGAATGGGATCAAGCCTTGGAAGAAGCCGGTGTTTGGGCCTCGAAACAACAACTGCATGACATTTTTGCCTCCATGTTGATATTTTGTGAGGTCACGAATCCCAGACAGCTATGGGATGCACATTGGGAGTCTTTGAGCAATGACATTGAAGCAATGACACGCTGCAAGTGTGCTGATCCAACTGTTACCCTTCCTAAGGATGCGTTAAAGGATCGTGCATTGTATGAGATCGATCAGGTTCTCATGCATAATGGACACCGCCTGGAAGATTTTCCAACACTTCCCAAGTCTAATTACATCCCTTCTGTTCATGGAGGAAACCGATTGGTCCAAGAAAAACTAGCTTATGATCGACATTCATTGACCGCAGATGCGGACAATGCAGAAGATAGGCTCAATGATGATCAATGCAACACATACGAAACTATTTTGAATGTCATGACAAACAAAGAGGGCAAACTATTCTTTGTGTACAGCAGTGGTGGAACCGGTAAAACATTTATTTGGACAACATTTCTGTCCCGTCTACGAGGGCAAAGCAAAATCATGCTTGTAGTTGCCTCATCAAGAATTGCGTTTTTGTTACTTCCGGGCGACAGAATCGCCCATTCAAGATTCAAGATTCCGATTAATCTGCACGATGAGTCAACTTGCAACATCACACAACAGATGAAAGTGGCCGAGTTGGTGTGTAAAGCTGATCTGATCATTTGGGATGAGGCACCGATGATGCATCGCCGAGCTTTCGAAACTGTTGATCGCACCCTGCGTGATTTGATGCAATTGGATGACGCACAAGCAACTGGGAAAATCTTCGGTGAGAAAACCGTGGTCCTTGGTTGGGATTTTCGACAAACCTTGCCTGTCATTCCCAAGGCAGGACGAGAAGACATTGTCAGTGCTTCCTTGCCTCGATCACATCTTTGGCAACATGTTACAATTCTTTGTCTTCATATCAACATGCGAGTCATGGCAACCAATTCTAAAGAGCAGCGAGAGTTTGCCAAATGGGTGTTGAATGTTGGAGACGGTAGTCTTCCCGCCATTGCAGGAGAAGAAGGTGTCGATCCAGATTGGATCAAGATTCCATCCAATATGAGGCTGCCAACAAAAGATTGCAGCTTAAGAGGATTATTTCGAACCATCTATCCGGATCACCGGTGCCACTTTGGGGATGCCATGTATCTTATGCAACGCAACATTCTAGCCCCCAAAAATACTGATGTTGATGAAGTCAACAATGCAATTTTAGAATCGCTATCTGAAGAATTGCACACGTACCTGAGCGCAAATTCTTTGGCTCCAACAGAAGAAGGTGCAAGTGTTGTTGTAGGAGTTTCAATGGATTCATTATATCCGATGGAATTTCTAAACACTTTGCGATTCAACGGTATCACAAATCATGAGCTGCAACTCAAAGTGGGTGTGCCAATCCTTTTGTTGCACAATCTCAATCAATCAATAGGATTGTGCAATGGTACGAGGTTGATTGTCAAAAGATTGGGTCAGCGTGTCATTGAAGCGGAGATCATCACAGGGAACAATGTTGGTAAACGTGTGTTCATACCTCGCATCATCATGTCCCCCTCTGGGACTGATTGGCGATTTGTTTTGTGTCGTCGTCAATTTCCAATTTGAGTGGCATTTGCGATCACAATCAACAAGAGTCAAGGTCAGACATTCAACAACGTTGGGGTATATTTGCCGTCTCCGGTCTATTCCCATGGTCAGCTATATGTTGCTATTTCACGGGTCACAAGTAGTGCAAACATCAAGATTTTCAGCGGCTAGGGTCCCAATAGATACATGCGAAATGTCGTATATAAAGAGGTTTTGGAACTATAGTTTGTAATCGTAATTTCGTAATATGTACCGTCAAATGCAAACAAACGTGTGCATTAGGCACGGGGTCCAAATATAGCGAGGATGTCGTGAAGCTTCCCCTTAATCCAGACGGACAGTAGTTAAATATAGCGAGACTTGCACATGTTAGCAATTTAGCTTCATGGGGAGGGAGGAAAAGGTGTAGCAAAAGAGCAGGCGCGCTCTTGAAAGGAACGGAGCAGCAGTTGTATGGCAGTAAAGGTGAAGCGCCCGGGCTTATAATAATTGCAGCCCCAACCACCCAGGCCCTGTGTTTCTCCGTGTGTGAGGACAAGGACGGTATGGGATTAAAGTGAGATGCTATGGAGAATATGTTGGGGAATACGTTGGGAACTTGGGCAACATATTGGGAACCCATTGAGAATTTAGAAGGAACACATTGGGAACGAGAGAAAAATGAAAAAAAAAATCCTTCTAGCTCCTAGCAAAGCCTTGGGTGAGCACCTAATCCTATATATTAATTCACTACGTCCGTCTGTCAATGTGTCTATCATTATCTTACTTTAAGTTACTTTAAGTTACCCTGGGGGGGTGAGAGGAATAAAGATGTGATAAAGTGAGTTAGGAGCGTTGGATCGGAAATCGGATGGGTGGAATGATGTTTTTCAGGGGTAAGTATCGTGTTGGGGTAAAAGTGGTGAGCTGGGAAGTTACACATGGGGTGGGATGGACCGTTGGGAGGGGGGGGAACCGGTGGGTGAAGAGGCGAGAGACCATTGGACAGAAAATAAACAATATTGCCGTGTGCTCGGTGCCGAACCTGTCCGACTCTAAAGGACGTTGCTTTGGGGTGGGCCGGACGAGGAGGGGTCCATTGGTGGAGACATATTTTTTCACACTAAGAAATGGGGCCCTCCGGCTGCTCTGAGCGCCCTTCTTTTTCTTTTGGGGGTTTTCTTTCTCCGGCAAATATTTGTTTCAAGGAGTGATGAAAAAATTGGAGATAAGGCACACTAACAAGGGAGGGTTTGGGTTTGTAAGGTCTCTTATAAGGTTTATAGGGTCCCTCAACCTTGGGATGAATGGATGAATGAGTGGATGGATGGATGGATGCCTCCTTCCTCCATATTTTAGCCGGGCTTT
>Ga0209611_10010415_pt1 | contig 13711 bp, 10 predicted proteins | sample S1TSphgellanicum_3_FD_187693 | JGI IMG/M metagenome (GOLD analysis project Ga0209611, IMG submission 187693) | Host-associated microbial communities from peat moss isolated from Minnesota, USA - S1T2_Fc - Sphagnum magellanicum MG (SPAdes) (version 2) | ecosystem: Host-associated > Plants > Peat... | reverse complement strand
AATCTTCAGCTTCGGAAGAAAAAGAATTGTTGGAATTAGGGTTTGGTGGGAATGGGAAGGAGCTTGCGAGGGAGCAAATCTTTGGAACTTGTGTGAGGGGGAAATGAGTTTTTTCTTCTGCAAGATTTAGCGAACATTTGTTGAGAATTCATGAGATTGTGGTAGTGAAGGTGGTTTCTGACGTCTGGAGTCTTGAGTTCTTGTGGGTTTGGAAAGGATTTTGTGAAGATGAGTAGTGCAGGTGGAAATGGTGGTGGTGGTGGTGGTGGTGGTGGTGGGACTACTCACTCTCCTTCTCCTCCTTCCCAGGACGCAAGAGCAGGGGTAGCGGAGAGATGGATTTCGTCACAAGCTGCTGGTACTACTACTCCTACTAATCCCAGTTTGTCGCAGAGTAACTCTCCCAAAGCATCTGCAAATCCATCTCCCAAAGGCCCATCGGCAGCAGGAGCAGCAGCTTGGACGAATAAGAGTCCTCCTTCTGCCTCGCTAGGAGCGCCCGTGGCATCAGCTATCCCTCTCATGAGCTCTTCATATAATTTTGGGTCTGCTCTTGGTGAAAGCTCTCTTGGCTCTTTGTCAGCTTTCGGAGGTCCTGCAGCAGTAGGAGCAGGAGGAGGTGCAGCTGCTCTTTCCAGCCCTTTCCCACAGTCTGCTTCTTCAGGTGGGTTTTGTGGAAAAGCATTTTCCTTTCTTCCTCCTTTCTCCTTTGCAAGATTTCTTTGCACACGCATGAACTGTACAAAGAGATAGGAAGAAAAGAAACTCGTGGGTACAGCAAGGGAGGAAGACAACAGCACCCAACAGCACCCTCAAAGAAGATTATCAAAGAAGGATGGAAACTACACACAACATTGGAAACATATCAACAGCAGCTGGATTGGAGAAAGTCTCTTGTCCTGTGGTGCATGAAATCTCGTCCTTGTGTTGCATTTTGTTTTGTTTCTACAGGTTTTGGGTCTGGTTTTGGAGTGTACAATGGATCAGTGGCTGCATTGCCATCATCATCAACAGGGATTTCTTCATCTCCTCAATACACCTTTCAATTACCTGGTACTGGAATGAAGGACAGCTTAATCCGGTCTCCTTCGTATAACAACTATTCTCACAAGGTGACAAAATCAAAAATCACACCAAGGCAAGTGTCTTTTGATTCAAAGAGTATTCAGAGTGGGGGACTGGCAAGGTTTCATCAAGCTCAGAGTGACAGCAAAGACAGTCCAAAAGAAGCGTTGTCTGAAACAACTTCCTCATCCTCCGAGAATCACTACCCATCAGCTGGCAACGAGAAGTTGTACGAGGCGTACAATGATCTTCACAGTCTTGCTCAGGATTTTCAGAAGCCCTTTGATGCACCTGCAATTGTGGTTGTTGGACATCAGACCGATGGCAAGAGTGCCTTAATTGAAGCTCTCATGGGCTTTCAGTTCAATCATGTTGGAGGTGGAACCAAAACCCGTCGCCCCATCACACTGCATATGAAGTACAATGCTTTGTGCAGTGAGCCCCGATGCTTTTTGATTACAGAGGATATGCCTCCAATAGAGGAAGAGAAGCGCCTTGAAGAGCTGCAGGTTCTGTTTCCTTTCTTAATCCCTGCATTAGTAAACTGTATGCACGTCAGATTTTTTGCTTGCACACTCTTATTGGATGCAGGGTTTTGCTCTCTGATTGTGTTGGGGTTTACTTCTTACAGGCTTACATTCAAGCTGAGAATATGCGCCTTGAACATGAAGCATGCCAGTTTTGGGCCAAGGAAATCATTCTGAAGATTGAATACAAGTACTGTCCAAATCTGACCATCATTGACACCCCAGGTCTCATTGCAGCAGCTCCGGGACAAAACAATCATGCCCTTCAGGTCCTATGCTGAAACTTGCATAAGCATTTAACAGCCCAATGCAATGTTGTGGTGCGTGCAATTCTTCATTGGCATCCACAGTTGTCATTGTCCTCCTTTTTTGGTGAACTGGTTCTGTTGTGGGTGAACAGATGCAAGGGCGGGCAGTAGAGGCATTGGTGCGCACCAAGATGCAGCATAAGGAGTTCATTATCCTCTGCCTGGAAGATTGCAGTGACTGGAGCAATGCAACCACTCGGCGCATTGTGATGCAGGTCCAGTTTTCACCCTTTCTGCCATTCTACTTCACAAGTTCTGAAGTCTGGTACTTCCTTTTGTCATGAAAGTCTACATTGAGAAATCTCTTGGGGTTTTTTCTTTTTTTTTGGGGCGTTTTACAGGTTGACCCAGAACTGTCAAGAACAGTGATTGTTTCCACCAAGTTGGACACGAGGATCCCTCAGTTTGCAAGCCGTGCTGATGTTGAACTCTTTCTAAGGCCTCCCCAACGGTTGCTAGATAGAAACATTCTGAGTGGTGCTCCTTTTTTCACCTCAGTCCCATCAGGACGGGTGGGCAGTAACCGGGATTCTGTTTATCAATCAAATGATCATTTCCGTGAGGTATGTATATATATACACTTCTTTTTTTCCCCAGTTAGTAACTTTTATTAACAAATTGTCTCCATTTGTTTTCTTTTGTGATTGTTGGTTTGTGTGCTCCACACCAGCAGTTTCTTCGTAACTTATCTCAGTGTAATGCATTTTTCAGGCTGTAGCATTGAGAGAGAAGTTGGATGTTGCATCCTTGGAAGAGAAGCTGGACCGCCCATTGTCTAATGAAGAACGCTCACGAGTTGGAGTTAGTCAGTTGCGCTGGTTTCTTGAACAGCTACTACGACGCCGGTTAGTCTTGTCATTCTCTAACTATGTACCCATCATTGGTAGCATTACAATCTGTTGAGGTCAATGTCCCATCAAGGTGTGGGCTCTCAAGCAATCGCTAAGTGTAGTGGAACTGTGCCTGGACTTACTTATATTGCATGTTCACAAGTGAAATGTCATTCCTGTCTTCTAGTACATGAACAGGCAGTAGTCATTGAGGGAAGTGTACACAATGAATTGCAGATACATGGATAGTGTACCAGCAATTGTCCCACTGTTGGACAGGGAGTATCGCAATGCCTCTATCAGGCTGCATCAGACAATTCAGGAGCTGAGGTGTGTACCCTGTCTTTTTGGAAGGTCTTTTTTAGCCGAATGTCACAGGATTACTTGGCATGGGTGAGAGTTGAAAACTCCTTGTTAGTTCTGCTTGTGCGAGATTTAACTGTGTAAAACAGAAAGGGCAGCAGGTTATCACAGAATGTTGAGGTTATTGCACACCTGAATCTGACATTGATGTGGAATTTCCAGTGAATTGGATGCAGCAAAGTTGAAAGAGAAAGGTCGAATTTTTCGTGATTCTTTCTTGTCCAAGGTTTGTTCCTTGCTATAAGCTAACTTGTGACTGGAATTTTGAGGCATTGGATTCTGTAGAGGAGGAGTAATGTGGGTTCACCCAACTTTTGCATTACTGAGTCTGTTTTCCCTTTTTCATAAACTGCTCCTGTTGTTGGACCTTTCCTTGTCACAAGGTAGCAACTGAAATGACCCATTCCAGTTCCATGTGCCAAACATGCTTATTAATGCCGTGCAGGAATTTTGTGCTTTGTTTCTTGCCAGTTGTCACTTTTGCTGAGGGGAACAGTTGCTGCGCCAGTTGAAAAGTTCGGTAAGTCTCTGAAATAGTCACTTGAGATTCATTTGTTTCATGCCAAAAGAAAAAGGCTGAGGGTGTGATGGCAGAGTCTCTATTCTGCGTTGACTGTGACTGTTGTGAAATGCAGGAGAAACACTTCAGGATGAACGTGTTCATGGAGGAACATTTGTCAGCACAGATAGCTTGCAAATGCCATTCAAACAGATACCTGTAGGCCTCCCTCTCACATTTTGAGCAACTTTTTTTTTCTTGTGCAGGTGCTGGTAGTTGTAGAAATTTTACATGTGGGTACCAAACAAACAATCTGAGGAATTTTCTGCATTGACAGAATGCAGGCATGCGTTTGTATGGAGGTGCTCAATACCACAGAGCCATGGCCGAGTTTCGGTTTCTGGTTGGAGGGGTAAAATGTCCGATTCTAAGTCGTGAAGAGATTGTGAATGCATGTGGGGTGGAGGACATTCATGATGGTACCAACTATTACAGGTATTATGGTTGTTCTCACATGTTATAGAAAGCAGGATTTGGAGCTTTTGAAAGTGTACAAAAAATCTGTTGGAGTCTGCATTTTTTTGGCTTCATTGGCAGGTTTCTGGGTACAAGGTCTCATAGTTATGCATTCTGCAGGACGGCGTGTGTGATTGCGGTGGCCAAAGCCCGAGACATATTTGAGCCTTCTTTGCTTCAAGTAAAATCTCTGAGTTCATTCACTTGGTTTTTCCCCTGTGGTATGTGCAGTGTTTTTGTCTAATCCTGGGTTTTCTGTTGTGACCCTAACCTTTTTTGGGGTGCATTGTGCCAGTTGGGTATGAGGCTATCTCACATCATACGGAGGCTTCTTCCAATTTCTCTCTATCTCTTGCAGGTAGGTCTGAGGGAATGAAGGCTGGTCAGAATTGGTGGGAGTGTTAAAATGTTTTGTTGTGAACATGAACTATGAATGGCAACTACTGCAATCTTAATGTGAACAGTGAAGGCAACATGCATGCTTAAGCCATTATGGTTTACAATCCACAGAAGGATGGGGAGTACCTGAGTGGCCATGAAATGTTCATAAGGCATGTTGCAACCGCCTTTCACATATTTGTTGAGTCAACAGAGCGCAACTGCCGGGAAAAGTAAGCTGCTGCACCACTTGTACCATTGAGGTCATAATCTGTGAAGATAGTTTACAATGGTGGTGAGAGTTTGACTTTGTAAAAAACCAATCATAAAAACAACTAGGTCTGCTTTGGAGAGACATTTTGGTGCCGGGTTTTGGGTCCTGACATGCTTTGGGAGCTAAACAGGTGCATGGAGGATCTTTTAAGCACGACTCGATATGTCACATGGTCCTTGCACAACAAGGTCAGCATTAATGGTGAATTTTTATGCTTAATGTTCTGCTGTCAGAAAAGAGGCATTGCCTACAAGGTTTTCATAATGTCAGCTCTGGGCTAGTGCCAGATTTTTTTCTTTCCCCTCTTGCCAGTGAAGACCTCTGATGATTTTGGGTCTGGTTTCTATTCCCCCCAAAATGGTGCAGAATCGGGCTGGCCTGAGGCATTATCTGGACACGGTAGGCAGCAGTGAGCTGGCTGTGGGAGCTGTGGCAGAGGGGTCTGTACAGCCAGTCGTAGGTAACAGCAACAAGCAAGACAACAAAGTTCGCCCTGAAGTGAAGAGTAATAATAGCAGCGTAATTGAGGGGAGTCAAACACCACAAGCCCGCCTGGTGGACCTGCTTGAGAACACTCTCTGGAGCCGAAAGCTGGCTCCATCATCTGAAGAGATTGTCAATGCTCTTGTTGCTCAGATTTTTGGAGGCATTCGTGATCACTGCGCTGCTTGTGCTGAAATGAAGGTATGGCCATGATGGTGCTGCAGCACAATTGTTATGATCGAGCTGTTGATTTCCACAGCTTGCCTGCTTTCCAGGAGTAATGGACAATAATATTACAGTATCCAGAATCCACTCTTCAGTTACTTGCTAGTTGAGAAGACCATTGAATGATTGTAGTGACGAAGTACTTATGAGCAAAGGAGTGGTGTTTTGCAGTTCAATTGTTTCTTCCTGATGCCAGTGGTGGATGCATTTCCTGGCATGCTACGTGAGAATTTGGAGACATCATTTGAGGAAGATATTGACCATGTGTTTGATGTGGCACAAGTTCGGCATGCTTTGCTCCAGCAACAATCACAGCTTGATCTTGAGCTACATCGGGTAAGTCAGAAACTTCACATCTCTGCATGATGGAATAATAGTTTAGTTCCTGGTATGGGACACAAGTGGTTTGTTGGCTAATGTAGATGTGTCTCCTGCATTCTTAAATGTGGCACTCTGTCGTTATGCTCTCTTATCTGTATGTTGGAATCTGCTGCACAGGTGGAAAGACTTCAAGAAAAATTTGCCAACATTCACAACCACCTAAGTAGCTCACAAGGGGTCTTGTCTTCACCAAAAGATGTCACTGAAGAGATGTCCATGTTCAAGATTTCATGACCTCAAAGCAGCCTCCTGATCATGAGCCCCTTCTGACCTAGTCATTTATAATCATGAAAACCAAAAGCAACCCTTTGTATCAAATTTCCTTCACCACATTTTAGGAACCACAGTTTGCACTTACTTTCCAGTAAAACAAAATCATTCTCCAGCACCTTATTATGTTTGTTGAGCTTAGAATTAAGAGGGGTCTTTCCGAGGATCTTAAATCTTTAGCTACTGAAGGCCCAAGGTAGCCACAGTTTTTCTTGAACTTGTGCTTGCTCCCAGTAAACAAATCACTCTACAACCTGATTATGTTTCTTGAGCAAAGAATCAAGAGAATTCTTTTCAAGGATCTAGAATCTTCAGTTCATTTTGAGGATCTAGAATCTTTAGCTACTGAAGGCCTGAGGTACACACAGTTATTTTCTTGGACTTTGCTTGCTGTTCTTTGATTTCAGATTTGATTTGAGGTATTTGGAATTGCTCAGGATTTCAAGGAAAACCACCCAACCACCCACGTTTTGTGCTGGGTTCCTGAATTTACTTGGCAAAAGGCCTGAGGCTCTTGATGTATAAAACCAGATGGCTAACACATTACCTGTAAACTACTACATTTGATCCACTGGAATGGTAGTGATTTTACAGTCAGCTATATCCATTAGAATTGATGCCTAAGTTCTTCAGAATTGCAGAGCTGTGATTGAGGTCTTCATAATTGTGGAGCTTTGCAGAAGGTCTTCATAACTGTGGGGCTTTGCAGAAGGTCTTCATTGGTGCAAAGCTACACAAGTCACTTTTGTAGGTTTTCGAAGTGTTCAACCGTGGGATTTGCAATGTGGCTGCCATCCATCCCATCAGATTCTGTGAGTTTTTCCATCATTTCCTTTCCTGCTGCAATTCAAGCCACAGATGGTTTTATGGTCCCGTTTTGAGGAAAGGAAATGTGCAATTGACCATCAATTTGTCAAGCTTTAAAGAGCAGTCAGTGAGACTTTTGTGTACACCCAAAATGCCACATATTGGAATAAGGTCATATATGATTCTGCAAGTCTGCTTCATCCTTTTGAATGGGCTTTCCTTTGTTGCTCTTTGGCATTCAAAGTGAGAGCTGTTTTATCTGAAAGCTATTGTTGTTTGGGATTATTATTGAATAATTTTTTTCTTCCCTCACCACAGGGAGCTAATGAAGTCAGTAGGTAGTAGTGATGGCAGTTTGGTCACCGCACACTGTTGTGGTGAAGGGCACTTTGTTCATTTAGAAAGGCTCTGTGTTGCTGATGTCATCAAGTACAGGAAGACATCCTCCCTTTTCATTGCATATCCTTGATACCCATTGCACAAAGAAGGAAGTAACCTATCAGAATCTGAAAGTTGAAAATTGATTTCCTGCAGATTTTATTTTATGTGATTTTTTGTCTTTTATGGTTGGGACTTTTGGAAGTCCTGAGGAGTTAAAAGAGGGTGGGTATAACCAGTTTTGTGCAAAAGTATTTTGTCCAGGTTTTTCAAGAACATGAAAGTTAGTTACCATGCAGGTCCTGCCTTTGGTGCACCGTCACTCACACTGAGACCATGGTAAACATGAAAAACCTCAAAACTCAAAACTTAAATTGCTTCTAAATATTATAAATGTCCCATGCTTAGATTATGTTGGTGTCTTGACTCTCTTGTCTAACATTTTCTGGGTTTAATTTGGCCATTAAGAGACCTCACTCAAGAAGGTAGCAGTGCGGGTGCTGGTTCACCCTGGCTGTCAGGTCCTGGAATGATGAATCTATATATATACCACCTGTGTGGCAAGAATAATATTTTTTGTTTACAATGCAGATCTGTATGAATACCAAGGTCTTTTGAGATGTTTTACTAGAGGAATATAGTACTGTTCTGGGAAGTGTAATTTGTGTTCTATGTCACTACAAACGGCAGAATGTGATTAACAAACTGCAGCAAACAAATAAAGCAAGATCTTTGTGAAAGTGAATGTATTAGAAAGTTCTCAAATATTACAAGCCAAAACCTTGCAAACTTATGCTTGTAAAAACTTTATGAAGCTCAATTCTCTTCAAAGAAATCAGCTTCTTCTACATCATCATCACATTCCTCCAGTAACTTCCTGAGGGGAAAATCTGTAGCATCTTTCTCCAAGAAGGGACTGCAATTTGATCTAGAATCTGAGGAATAATTCTTGTAAATTGTGACTATGTTATCCAGTTTGGTTAAGCCAAGCTTGCATTCCCACAAACCAGTCAAAATACTAGCAAGGCTGAAGATTCTCTCAATTTTGATCTGAGAGTATGTCAAAATACTGACAAGATGGAAGATTCTCTCAGTTTTGATCTGAGAACCCAGGATGTACAGGAATTGTTTAGGGAGGCTGAGAATTCTCTCAATTTCGAGTTGAGAGCTTGTCAAAATACTGACAAGATGGAAGATTTTCACAGTTTTGAGAACCCCTGGATGGCCAGGAATTGTTTGGCAAGAAATCCAATGGTAGGGAATCTGGCCTTTTGCACCATTTGTCCTTCCTTAATGGCCACTTTTCATCTAGAGGTTGAGAACCATTCCTAAATTGAGATTTCCAATACAGAAGTATAATAAAGATTTGTGAAGAAGGGGAAGGAATCCCAACAACTTATAGACATTTTGAGTATTTTACAACAATTCTACAACAGTTATCTACAACAATTACCTAGAAGTTCTTAGATATATGCGTACCTGAGGGCATAAGAGTTGAAGAGAAGTAGTACTGATTGAAATCCATCTTACATGCAGTATGATCTGCAAATTGTAATTCTAGTCTTGTGTGTGATGACAATCTATTAGCAATAACATTGTCAAAGTAGAATGGCTGAAGTTGCAATTCAAACAAAGTTGCAATAGAAACCACACTTGCCACTGTAAACTTTGATGGGTTGAAATGCTGACCTTCTTTGATAGAGTTTTTTAATGTAGCCAAATGAAATTTCATGGCTCAAAGAAAATTTTTGGCTCTTGAAGAAACCTCATGCCGTAACATATTCCAACAATTTAAAACATGATATCGTTAAGTCCTTCACTCAAAGGTTTTGGTCAAAGAAGCAACATGTTTACAAGCTTTGCAAGGTCAAAATTGGTTGAAAAGCACAAATTCTGTATTGTGAAAGCCAAAGCCATAATGAAATTGCACAAAAACCTTCATATTTAATGCTTCAACAAAAGCACAATGGAATTGTATTTTCACTTTCATGATAGAAAAGATAATTTGTAGGGAAGTTGATGCTGAGCATGTTGTGACACATAATAATCAGCAATAGCTACCATCTTCACAAAGATGGTAGGAAGAATTAGTTTTGGGATTTTTTGTAAAATGCAATAAATAGTGTTCCATCTACTACATTGTACACAGCATCACTTGCTAATTAACTAATACAGGCACATTGAGCATTTCTCATTCAAGACTATTACATGGTTCATTCTTCTAGTGTTCTTTTCACCTGCAAAACAGGAATCAGCAACTTACTTTTTGTGATCATCTCAGCAAGATGTTGATTCTGGAAGAGATTTGACTGCTTGAATGATTGTTCCACTGATTGTCCTGGTGCCATTCTGGTAAATGCTGGTACTTGTGCTCAAGGTAAGTTTTGGGTAAGGTCTGGAAGGATCAATAACATTCCCAATTCTTATCTGAAGCATTATCTGAGTACGAACAAAGTAGTTTATTGTCTAGAAAGTTTTTTTCCCAGTTCGTTGTTTGCAAGCAAACTTTTAGAGAAGTGAAGTATGATATGAAATCTGCAAAGCAAAAGCTTTTCCCAGTTTGTTGTTTGCATGCAAATGTTTAGAGAAGGGAAGCATGACATGAAACCTGCAAAGCAAAAGCAATAAATCCTAAACCCATCCGTCGAAATACAGAAAGAAAGATTTTTACCCAGAAATATTTGACAACCAAGTGTCTGCCACTGTGATACAAGGAGAGATGAAGAAAGCTTCCTGTCAGGAGAACAGGCAGCATGGGAGAACAAGTAATTGCCCTGGCAACAAATTGGGGACAATTTCCTGAGAAAATCAAAGCAAGTCAATACTCAATCCGTTACTGATGGACACATCTGCAAAAAAGATTAAGCATGACAGATCTGCCATGGCTACTGCAATTCAAACAGTAAGAAGCATTTCCAACACCCACTCAGAGCAACAACATTCTGCAGTAGGTCATGTCTACTTCTGTAAGAGTGGGCAAGTTAAGTAATACTTACCTGAGCTTTTGCAGCATCATTCCTGCACTTGGGTAGTGAAGACTGTAAATGACTTGAGAGAAAAGATCTCATGAAAAGAACAGAATTTTTGAAAAAACAGTATAGCAATATAACATAGTGCACCTCATAGTTGGGTAAATTTCCACACAATCAAACAGTTGCAGCATGGACACGAGAATTAATAGTGAAGAAATCTGAAATTTCCTTATTAGAACCACATATGCTTAGATGTATTCACATGGTCTTCACAACCCTATGTGTTGCTATAGCAGAACAATTTTCTACACTAAAAATGGAGATCACTTGTTCCTTGGTTTTATTACTGTCCACACCACAGAGGAGGTTTTTTTGTGTTTCATCTTCACAATCCACCTCTGAGACGCAGGACTAAGTGCAGGGTTGATTCTTTCTGGATGTTGTAGTCAGCCAGAGTGCGACCATCTTCCAACTGCTTGCCAGCAAAAATGAGCCGTTGCTGGTCCGGGGGAATTCCTTCCTTGTCCTGGATCTTGGCCTTGACGTTATCGATGGTGTCGGAGCTCTCAACCTCAAGAGTGATGGTCTTTCCTGTCAACGTCTTGACAAAGATTTGCATACCTCCTCTGAGACGCAACACAAGGTGAAGAGTCGATTCTTTCTGAATATTGTAGTCAGCAAGAGTCCGTCCATCTTCCAATTGCTTACCAGCGAATATCAGCCTTTGCTGGTCAGGGGGTATACCTTCCTTGTCCTGTATCTTGGCCTTGACGTTATCGATGGTGTCGGAGCTCTCAACCTCAAGCGTGATGGTCTTTCCTGTCAATGTCTTGACAAAGATTTGCATACCTCCTCTTAAACGCAACACAAGGTGGAGAGTTGACTCCTTTTGAATGTTGTAATCAGCCAAGGTGCGGCCATCTTCCAGCTGCTTTCCTGCAAAGATCAACCTTTGCTGATCCGGGGGAATGCCCTCCTTGTCTTGGATCTTAGCTTTCACGTTGTCGATTGTGTCAGAACTCTCGACTTCAAGCGTAATCGTCTTTCCCGTCAGTGTTTTGACGAAGATTTGCATCCCTCCCCTCAAACGCAGCACCAGATGCAGAGTGGACTCCTTCTGGATGTTGTAATCCGCAAGAGTCCGACCATCCTCCAACTGCTTGCCAGCAAAAATCAACCGTTGCTGGTCAGGAGGAATTCCTTCCTTATCCTGAATCTTCGCCTTCACGTTGTCGATGGTATCAGAGCTCTCGACCTCGAGAGTGATAGTCTTCCCGGTTAACGTCTTGACGAAGATTTGCATACCTCCTCGCAGACGCAACACCAAGTGCAGAGTGGACTCCTTTTGAATGTTGTAATCCGCAAGAGTCCGGCCATCCTCCAACTGCTTCCCAGCAAAGATCAAACGCTGCTGATCAGGAGGAATTCCTTCCTTATCCTGAATCTTCGCCTTCACGTTGTCGATGGTATCGGAGCTCTCGACCTCGAGAGTAATAGTCTTCCCGGTTAACGTCTTGACGAAGATTTGCATACCTCCTCGCAGGCGCAACACCAAGTGCAGGGTGGACTCCTTTTGAATATTGTAATCCGCAAGAGTCCGACCATCCTCCAACTGCTTCCCGGCAAAGATCAAACGCTGCTGATCAGGAGGAATTCCTTCCTTATCCTGGATCTTCACCTTGACATTATCGATGGTGTCCGAGCTCTCCACCTCAAGGGTGATGGTCTTGCCCGTCAAAGTCTTCACAAAGATCTGCATGATGAAAATCTAATCTTCTAAGACCGAAGAAGTCGCAACAACAATAGAACTAGTATCAAATGAACCGAAATTTGGACCAAACTTCGACCAGAGTAGCTTGAGTGAGATAGGGAGAGAAGGAGAAATGCGATAGCAACAAATGAAATTGAATGAGTAGAACGAAGAAGCGCTCGTGTTTTATAGCGAGAAACGGAGTCCACCGCTGTTGCTTCGCACTCCTCTTCGCGCTCGTCTACTTGCCTTTCTCGGCTTCTCTAGAGCTTTCGAGAGAGAGGTGCTTTTGTTTTCTTTGCGTCTGCTCACTGCCAGTCGCCTCTTACTACCGTGTATTTTTCTTAGGATTTTGTTTTCTGTAGCCTTAGTGGCGATCATTCATAGGAGGATGAAGAAAGAAATGGCGATCATCATTACGAAGATTTAGCCAAATATTGCTATAGACCAGATATGGAGTACGCATTTTTAATCTACCTTGTTTATTTATGGCTACTAACTGCAAACCATCTATAGGAATGTGGCGAAGTTTACTTTATTTTTTCTCACTTCTGGCGACGGAAACTTTCCAGAATCACTTCATTTACGATTTTTTAAATTTTTAGCTTCTCTTTTTTGACTCGTGAAATTTCGCCAGTAAAAAAAACTAATTCTAAATTTTTAATTAAATAATACCACGCCGCCATGTAAGTTCCTTCTGCATCTACCCGTCTACCCGAGAACTTCCTTTTACACAACGTTTTCTCTTTTTCTCGTGAACTGCTTTTGGCTCCACCTCAAAACCGAGTGTCGTTGATTTACAGCAACGCGCTTTCTTTCCGGAACGGGGACATCTTTTTCTTTTCTTCACGCGTTAACTTGCTGTTCTTGCAAGCACCAGGTCACACTAATGCCCGCTGCCAATGCAGCATAGACGCGTCAGCGAGGCGGCTAACACGAGGTGTCTGCACACGTGTCCATATCGGAGCCGTTCATTTCGATTCCGGGGGGGGGGACCAGGCGAGTCACGCTGTCGGGTGAAAAGAGAAACTGACATGGCAACGTCCGCGAAAGAAACGGTGCAATTATTATTGAAAGCCCCCCTTATTTTTCATCCGCTAATTATTCATCCATCCATTTTATTCCATCCAAAACCCATAGATTAAAAATTACTATATGTACTAGTGTGAACCCAGTGCATAATGCACCTGTCGAGCTCCCCCCCACCCGGTCCTTCCCATTGCCCACTCCGGTTCTTTATCTTGAGGCTTGAATTCTGCAAAGGAAGGAAGGCAGTAATGCAATTTCTCAAGAGCAAGCTTCTCGACCACCACCCAACTCCTCCTCTTCTCCAAAATGCCATAAGAGCTGCTTCTCTTTGTGACTTCTTTTGGTGGAAGGAACGCCAACCCACACACACACACACTACAAAAAGTCTCAATAATCTTCTTGCAAGCTCTCTCCCTAACAGATCCGTCAGCTATTCTCCACGATGCCTTTTTTTTCTTTTTTCCTTTTGGTGGGGCGGGGGTTCTTTGTCTCATGTGGCTTCTGCCTCCAACTTGATCTTCGTCTTCTTCTTCTCAGAAACTCGATCCTCAAAGCCGGCTGCTGCTGCTTCTCAAAAAGGAAGTTGCAAAAACCAAGACTCAAAAACAGGAGAAAACACAACCAGTTCCTGCTCACACACTACTGAAACCCTCCAT